>JAABUP010000083.1_pt1 | contig 208667 bp, 133 predicted proteins | sample 5559201 | NCBI WGS metagenome assembly JAABUP01 (sample SAMN10711887, study PRJNA513373) | rock metagenome | isolation source: Antarctica rocks | place: Antarctica
GGGATATAAATATTATAAAACCCGCTTATAAGTTAATTAAGATATTTACTACTCTTCTCCTAGACTTCTTTATTAGGAGGTATAAGGGGAGTTAATAGAATAGATAGCTACTTATAAAGCTTAAGCCACTTTATAAGAGTTAAGTAAAGAGTAGATTCTTTAATAAGTATTAAGCGGCCTTTAATAGGATAATAATATAATAAAAGTAATTAAGTAAAGCCTAGCTAGAATAAAAGTAGATAAATTAAAGGGAATAGTATTAAAAGTTAAAAATATTTAAAGAGGTAAACCCTAAGATATTAATAATAATAGATACTAGATTTATATTTACTATTATAAGGATATTATAATTAGCTAGTAATCTCCTATTCTTATATATAATTACTTATAAAGCTAAGTAGAAGTTCTTAAATAATATAATCTAGAAGATATATTAGGATAATAATATTAAGTATATAATAAATAGTTATATACTTAATAAGTACTATATTAAAATAATAGTAGATTACCCTAAAATTTAGGATACTAATTAAATTTTATAAAAGTATTAACGCGCGTATATCCTAATTCTTTCCTCCTTTCTAAAGACTACCCTTATAATAAAAAGAGTAAGTTCTTCTTTTATTTAAGACCTACTATTATTAATATATTATATCTTAGATCTTTTTATATTATAAAAATATCTTTATGTCTTTAATATATTATAGTAAATACTAACTTTACTAATCTAGTATATTTATAAATATAAGGATCTTTATAAAAGTTTATATATATATTTAAGACCTTTAAAGAAGTAAAATATAATAAAAGAGGCCTTTTAATAGGAGGTAAACCCTAATATAAGTAAGTTAAAATATAAAGATTAGCTAGATATATTAATAAGGTTAATAAAGATAATAGAGATTAAGCTAATACTTTATAAAGCTTTTATTATAATTATTATAAAGCTTATATATAATTTAAGCTTATATCTCTAAGTATTAAAGTAGGCTTATTACCTAGGGTAGAAGGAGGATATATATTATTATATTCTCTATTTAAATATACTTATTAAGTAGGTAGTTAAGGAGAAGTAGATAAAGAAGTCTAAGTTTTTAAAGGATACCTTTAAAACTATAGAGGAGGCTAAAGCTAAGGATAGTAAGAGTAGTAGTAAGGGGGGTAGTAAGGGTAGTAGTAATAGTAATAAGGATAACAGGTTTAAAGCGTAGGTAGTTAAAATATATTAAATATACTTTAATAAATCTAGTTAGATCTATAATTACTATATTAGCTTACTTAAGTTAGGTTAAATTTAGCTTAAATTCTACTTAAAAGCTTATATTAAGTATAGATAAGCTAGCGCGTATTATCTTTTAATATATCATTTAAATTTATTATTAATTCCCTTATAACTACTTTATATCTTTCTTTAAAGTATTTTAATATAGGTATTAATAAGCTCTTAATATTAGTTAATCTAATTTTACTTAATTTTACCTAGGTTTTATATTATCCCTAAGGCTATAATTCCTCTTTATTAAAATCTTATTATAATATAAACTTACCGCCTAATTAGAGTTACTACTTCTCTTAAATATTACCTATTACTATTAAGATACTTATAAAAGGTATCCTAAGCTATTACCTTTATTACTAATTTTTACTAATTTTTACCTTATTCTCTATTATAAATATAAGCCTACTTAAGTTAAAAGATAATTATAAATATAGATAAGGGTTATTAATAAATATATAATTAAAGAAATATATCTTAAGTATATACCTACCTAATTATAAGTAGATAATTTATAACCTCTTTAATATAGCTATAAAGCTTATTAAAATATATAATATTTTTATTAATAGGCTCTTAAGTTTATTATCTACTAGATTAAAGCTTAATAGATTATAAAAGGAATATAATCTAACCCTTACCTTAGAGTTTAAAGAGAAGCTCCCTATTAAGGGTTATAAGTAAGGTATTATTAAGTTATACTACTATATACCTACCTATATAAATATATTTATAAAGCTAAATACTAGTCTTTTAACTATTTTAAAAGAAGAGATATTTAAGAGCTAGTTAATAGTAGAAGTAGTAATACTAAATATATTAAATAAGAACCTACTTTAAATCCTCTTATATATTATCCTCCTTTTAATTAAGTATTAAAAGACTTTAAATTTAATTATTAACTATTCTATATAAATATAATTATAACTCCCTATAAAATAAGAGCTAGGATAATTATAAAGTAGGGTATAAATAAAATATTGCTACTTATTAATCTCTATTATAAAAAACTTTAATTTAAACTTAAAGTAAGATATTTAATTAATAATATATTTAAACTTACTCTAATATATAATATTATAAATAATATTTTAAGTATTATAAATAATAAGTATCTATAAACTACTATCTACTAGTATATAAAGTAAGGACTAAGAAATATAAAGATCTTAATTATAATATAAGATAATATTAGTTAGCTAAGTTTCCTACCCTTAATAAGATATACTAACCTACTAACTTATAAGTAGTAGGTATTAAATAATAAGCCTCTTTTAAACCCTCTAAACCTCCTTTAATATTACCTCTTATTAATCTAGTACTTATATTAGTTAGGGATCTTCTAATATCTAGCTATTATAATTACTTTATATCTTACTTAGAGGTAAATCCTCTAAGTTTAAAGTTATATAAATTACTTTTATTCTCCTTTAAACTTTAAGTCTTTCCTTTATCTTTATATTAATATTAATAATTAGATCTTATTAAGTACTTATATTACTCCTTTTAAGTATATAAGTATTACTTTAATAATAGTATAGCCTAGTAGTTATTATATAATAAAAAGGTTAAGAAAAGTCTATATTAAAAGTAGGAGGAGAGAGGGGATAGAAGATATTATATAATATTAATATAAATAAAAGTAGAAGTTAGGTATATATATTAGGCTAATAATATTAAGTTAATAATATTAGGCTAAAAATATTACTATCTTCTTCCTCTACCTTATTTACTCCTATTTAATCCTATTATTTAAAATAATAGAACTCTAAGTTTAAGTAAAGCTAGATAAACTTAAGGAGAGTATTAGATATTTTAATATTAATAATATAAATATTAATACTTTATATATTAGACTTATCTTATATAAAATCTTCCTAACTAACCTTCTTAGATTCTAGTATTTTAGGGATAATTAATTATATAAGTATAAGTAAGATAAAACTTAGGTACGCGTAGCCTAATTCCTTAAGCTCCTAGAGTTCTAAAAGAGTATTAATATAGATACTCTATTACTACCCTAAATATAATACCTTTATACTACTAATAGTACTTATATATTCTTATTATACTATCCTTTAATATTAGCTTACTAAGTACTCTTAGAATATAAAATAGGATTAGGGAAGGTAGGATTTATAATCTTAATATATGAGTACTTTAACTAATTAATACTATATTAAGGTATAGGAAGCTATTAGATCTATAATTTTTTATTATTAATTATAGTATTAATTATAAAAGATACTTTAGGAATAATATAAGAAACTTAAATATTATTATTACTATAAAAACGGCGCGGCTTTAGGAATTAATATCTTATAAAAAGTTAGTTTTATTATATCCCTATTAATTAGAGTTATAAAGATTTTAATACTTATATAATATATATATTATTAATATTCTTTATATTAAGTAATAATATCTCTTTATAACTAGTAGAACTTAAAGATCTCTTAGGTTTTAATAACTTATATATTTAGCTTATTAGTAAATATAAGGGAATAATAGATATAAAGCTTACTTTACTTATAAATACCTTACTAGATATAAATATACTTAGAGATAGAAGATACCTTAAAGTATAATTTCTAAAGAAGGGTAAAGTTACTTATATAAGATAATAAGGCTTCCTAACTACTTAAAATACCTTAATCTAGAATCTAACTATATAATAGATATAAATAAGATCTAAGAAAGTATAAAATACCTTTACTAAGATATATAAGTAGATATATTAAAAGAAGGAAAAGTTAATAGATAAAGAGATAGTTAACTACCTCTATTATAACTTAGCTATTATAGATAAAAGTTATATTATAAAGAATATTAGGAAGTATTATAAAGGATACTACTAGATATAAAAATAGATAGACTAGGATACTACTTTTAATTTACTACTTTAAGCGGTATAATTATTAATATTAATCCTACTAATATTATAAGACTAATAGATATTTTTAATAGTCTATTCTTAAAAGCTAGGCTTATAGCCTTAAGTAAGACTATTAATAAATTAATAAAAAGCCTAAAAGGTATAATTATTATATTAACTACTTATAATTTAATTAAGACCTTTATTAATCTTCTACCTAGCTTCCTTATTTAGAGGTATAAGTAGAGTTATTAGAATAGAGAGCTACTTATAAAACTTAAGTTATACTAGTAATAAGTATAAAGTAAATTCTCTAAGAAATACTAGGTAGCCTTAAATAGGAATATAATATAATAAAAGCTATTAAGTAGAGCCTAGTAAGAATAAAAGTAGAAAAATTAGAGTAATTAATATTAGAAGTTAAAGATATTTAGGGAGGTAAATCTTAAGATATTAATAATTATAGATTTTAAATTTATAATTAATACTATAAAGATATTATAGTTAAGTAGTAATCTCCTATTCTTATATACTATTACTTATAAGGCTAAGTAGAACTATATAAATAAGGTAATCTAGAAGATATATAAAGACCTTAAAACTATATATATAAAGAAAGGTTATATACTTAATTAATTCTAATTATAAATTATAGAATATTACCTAGAGGTTTAATAAGTTAAATTAATCTAGTAAAGCTACCCTAGTAAGAGTATTATAATAATACCCTTATTTATAAAAACTATCCTTTTAATATAAAGAGTAAGTTCTTTAATTACCTAAATATAAATAAAGGTATAAAATCCTACTTAACTTCCTCTTTACTTTAAGAATATCTTTATATCTTTAATATATTTATTAATTTAGTATATTTATAAGTCTAAGGGTCTTAATTAAAGTCTATATATAGAGTTTAGAGTTCTAAAGGTATAAAAGGTAGTAAAGGAAGCCTATTTATAAGAGAGAGAGCTTAAATTAAGTAAGCTACTTTATAAGAAATAACTAGATATACTAATAGTATTCTTAAAGATAATAAGGACTATATTAACCCTTATAAAGACTACTATTATAATAATTATAAACCCTAATATTTAATCTAATCCTATATTTATAGGTACTAAAATACTATTAATATCCTAGTTATATAGAATAATTAATATTATATATTATACTTATATATAGAGCTTAATACTACTATTTATAAGACTTAGGTATTTATAAGGTTAAATATTTAAAGGTAGAGTAATATATATTAATATATATTATTCTATTAAGGATAACTTAGGCGGATTTAAGCTAGATTAAGGTAAAATATAGTCTTAACCTTATAATAAGATATACTTTTAATAGAAAGTTAATATAGAAGGATTTATTTACTAAAGTTAGGCTAAAATTAAGTTAAGTTAAGCTAGAAAATTTTAATATCTATATTAATAAGTAGTAATTACTACTTCTAGAGACTTATAAGTAGGATATTCTCTATCTTATAAAATTAGTAATTATAACTCCTACTTAGAAATACCCTTATAAGCTTAATAAGAAGTAGGTATAAAATACTATATATCTATTAGATAATAGCTATTAATAATTATATTAGACTATTAATATAATTAAGTTTATTATCTCTAGGCTACCTATTTATTATACTATTATATAGACTAGCTTAAAGCTTATTTATTAAAAAGAAGATCCTATACTTAAAGGATATAATATAAGGATTAGTAAAGATATAATAAAGATTAATACCTATATCCTAGAGCTACCTAAAATCCTATTTATAAAGAATATAATAGTAAAGCCTTTATATTCTAGCCGCTAGTATTTAAGAGGTAAAGTCTTCTTTTTACTTAATACTACTCCTCTTAAATCCTAGGGTATTATTATCCTTATATCTAGAGACTACTTACCCCCTCCTACTTATAAGTAGATTAATAACTTTAAGAGGAATTTCCTAGATCTTTACTATAATTATAGTAGTATTATTATAAAGCGTAAGCCTATAATTATTATAAGAGAGGCTAATAATACTAATATAATTACTAGATATTTCTAGTAAGCTAGTAATAAAGCTAATACTTAATTATAGATAATTATAGTTATCCTATTAAATAAGGCTTTAGATATATATTACCGCGTATAGAAGAACTATAATTACTACTTTAAAGTTATATTATAATATATATAGGCTAGCTATAATATTAAAAATACTCCTTAATATTACTTAAATATCCTAATAAAGTTTAATTATAAGCTAGGAGGTATTATATTAATAATTAAGGCGGTAAGTTAGCCTTAACTAGTAAGTATATATTTATTAGCTAACTATTCCTAGAAAATACTATACTTTATTATTCCTACTATAATTATTAGAGCTAATATCTCTTATATAGTACTAGGTCTTAAGTAAGTATTTATAATTACTATAACTATCTTACTTAATAAGACCTACTCTTATTATAGTATAGCTATCTAGTCTAATAGTTCGCGTATTAAGATTATTACTAGGACTAATATTACTAGTATACTTCTTCCTCTTATAGATTAGTAGATTAAGAATATTAGCTATAACTAATTACTAAAGTACGTTTACTATTTCCGCGATAGTATTTCTAAGGTATAATATATTAATACTTTAAAAGATAAAGTTATAGATATAAAGCTTATCTTTAATTAGCTTAATAATAAGGATCTATCTTATATAGTAAGTTTATACTAATTAATTTATCTATAATAAAGACTAATCCTTTATATAGCCTAAGTTTACTATTATTATAGTTAAGAAGTAATATTATATTTACTTCCTTCTCCTAGTAGGTCTTATATCTAATAAGAATAGAAATCTAGTACTAGGGGTTATTATTAATAGGGACGTTACTTACCCCTTTAATAATAAGGTCTACCTCTACTTATATTTTATAATTTAAGGTATAGCTTAGCTAATATATTACTTAATTATTATAAATAAGATAGGCGTTAATATTAATAAAACCTAGGTAGTACTTTATAAGTCCTACTATTAATATTAGTAAGCTACTACTCCTATCTTATTATATATAATAATCCTAGCTTTTAGAGATAGATTACTAATTATTAATAGTCCCTACTATCTACTATACTTACCTAGTATTTAAGCGAGGAGAATCTTATATTAATATAGTATACCCTAACTATATAAAGCTACTTATAAAGCGTACCTAGTATCCTAGTAGGGAGGTATCTTTATACTTAGCTAAGATAAAGTTAGAGACTAAATAGCTTAAGCTACTACTATTTATACTTATAAATAATAATTATCTAGGTATATAATTTATTTAAGACTACTTTTCTAGTACTTTAAGTTACTTTATATAAATTAATAGCCCTAATATATTAATTATTAATAATACTAGTAAGCGTGTATTTTCTTTATTAATATCCTATTATAAGTAAATATAGCTTATTATATATACTAGCTCTCCTAGTTATTTATAAATATATATATATATTATATATACTTTTCCTAGTATAAATAGTAATTATAGATAGGAAAATAACTAGTAATTAAAATATTATATTATTAAAATTATTTACTATTTATTATTCTTCTATCTAGGGTATAATATAGTATATATATTACTCTATTATTATAAATAAGATAAGTATTAATATTAGTAAGTTTTAGGTTATAATAACTAGGACTAATATCTATAAGATACTTCTTCCTTATATAGATTAGTAGAATAATAATAGTAGTAATATTAAGTATAAATATTAAAAAGAGGGTTAGTATAAGTAATAGCGCGTTTAAACTAGATCTAGCTTAGATTTAGCTTAAACTTAGCCTAAATTATACTTAAACGCGCTATTATTTATATTATAAAAGCTAATTAGCCTTTATTTTAATTCTTATCTTCTCCTATTTATCCTTTCTTTATTTAATAATCCTCTATTATTAATATAATCCTCTATTATTATCTATATATTATTCTTCTATATATAAATATAACCCCTTCCTTAAATAAATAAAAATTATCTTATTTAGAAGTATATAGACTTCCTTCTTAGTCTAGATAAACCGCGTATATAGCTAATTAACCTATTTATCCTAGGATAAATTTTCCTAGGATAATACGCTTTCTAATTATTTAGAGCCTTTAAAGATAGAAGTAAAGTATTAAAGGACTTATACTATTATTAATAATAATAACCTAGGGATATTACTATTATAAATATATATTATAATATACTATTAATTAGTAACTTTATATAATACTTATTAATATCTTAGTCCTCCTTAGTTATTTTATTTAATAATAAGAATATATAGAAAAAAAATAAGTATAAACCTTACTCCCCTTAATCTTAATTATAATTATAAGGGAGTATACTTATATTAAGTTTAAAGTATTCTAAAGGCTTTAATAAAGACCCCCTATTATTAGTATCCTCTTATCCCTTATTAAGTACCTAATTATAATAAGTTATTATATAGGGGTTAATACCTTTAGGGTTAGATACCTTAATATCCTAAATAGGTTTTAACTTTAAAGTATAAAGTAGTTATAGTAAATATAGTATTATATATCTAGGTAACTATAATTATAAGCATTTATAATAAAGGGTATAAGTTATAAGCTAATATATAATAAAAGGTATAACTAAGTATATTAACTAGGAAGATTTAAATAAGGATTATAAATTATCTTAGAAAGGTAGAAGGGTAGTATAATTATAATATTTATAAAATACTAGTATTATAAGAGGTAAGGAAAGTTAGTATTTATTATACTAAATCTAAGTTAACTTACTTACCTTAAGCTAGATTTATAATAGAATTAGTAAAATCTATAGTTATATAATAGAGAAGGCTTAAGATATTATATAGAGCTATTATACCTTTATTAATAGTTATAATAAATATATAAAGATACTCTTAAAGGGAAAGGCTTTTCTAAGTATTAATATCTATAATATAGGTTCTTAAATTAAATCTAGGACTTTTATTAACCTAGTCTTAGCTAAAGCTACTAAAGACTTTCCTAAGTAATATAACTATTAAGATAATTACTTCCCTATTTTTCCTTAGTAATTATAGAAACCTAGGAAATAATAAATTAATAAAGTATATATTTAATCCCTTAATATTAGAATTAATAATTCTAGTATTAATAATAATCTAGTATATAATTTTGGAATATTAATATAATTTATAATAGATAATAAAGTTTAAGGGTTAGATTATTAAGAGTATAAGCCTTTAAATTTAAATCCTAAAAGTTATACTAATAAGATCTTTAGAACCCTTTAAATAAATTAAGGAGATATAATACTATTAAAGGGTAGATAGATAAGAGGTAATTAGAATTATATTACACGCTATTATTATCTAAATTTTAAGTATAAAAGAAGATTATAATAATAAGGAAATTATAAATTTTATATTTAAAGACTTACTTAATAACCTTAATAACCTAGATTATAAGCTGGACTCTAATAATCTAACCTAAGGATAATATTATAATTTAGATAGTACTCCTATTAATAGAAATAAAAAGGGGCCTTTAATTAGTAGATTAAAGTTAACTTAGAAGGAAAGTTAATATATTATTAAATTTAAATATAAGCTAATATTAAGTAGTAGGCTCTATTAAATAGTACTCTAATATATAATATACTAGTAAGAGTATTATAACTAATATTAGGGAATAGGAAAAATACTAGATAATACTAGTAAAATATAAGTTAGTAATATTTAAGCCTAAGTTAGCCTAAGTTAATCTAAGTTAGCCTAGTATTAGGCTACCTTTCCCTCTTTAAGCCTAACTTCTCTCCTACCTTAGCTAATAGAGAAGTAGGTAGATAAAGAGGAATAGGAATAAAGGTAGAAGTAAGGGTAAGAGGAGGCTATTTATAATAAAGTATAACCTTAATTAGATTATAATAGCTAGGTATACTAATAATTTCTAACTATACCTAGTCTTTATAAATAACTATAATTATAAAGTAAAAAGGTATAATAACTATTAAGGATATTTATCTTTCCTAGGGTTATATATTAATTATACGCTAACTATTAGTTAATAAATAGGCTACCTAGGATCCTACTAGTACTAATATAGAGCTTAAGGTAGTAGGTAATAAGTACCTTACTAAAGTTAAAGGAGTAGTAAAGTAATAAAAGATAAAGCTAGGCCTTATATATATAACTTAGATAAAAAAGCTAGGGATAAAGAAGAATAGCACTATTATATAGTATTACTAAACTAGGCTACTAGAAACTATTATAGATAATAGTATAAGGTATTAAAAGTTCTTAAAATATACGCGGTTAAATAAGGAGGTTAAGTTAAGACTAGGTAATAATTAAGACTATAAGTCTCTATAATTATATAGATAATTTATTAATCTATTTATTTACTAAGGAGTAGTTAAAAATAATATTATATATATAAACTACTATACTTACTATTATAAGAGTAATATTACTATTATATTTTAACTTAATAATATTAGGGTTAGTAATAAAAAGGTACTATATAAAATAAGTATAGATAATAATATAATAGAGGTTTATAAAGATAACTATATATATATATATAGTAATAAAAGTTATTAATTCTACTATATCTATATACTATAATATAGTATTATAGATTTTAGCTCCTAGCGCCTAAGAGCTAGTACTTATACTTAATAGTTTAGGGCGCCCCTAGCTACCTCTAGCTATTAGGGCTTCTATCCCTAAATTACTAATATACGCGTAGTTATAGTTCTCTTAGCTAGGAGGGGTAGCCCTAGCCTATTATTCTATCTTTTCTACTTAATATACCTTCTATCTCTTAACTTAGAGTCTCTTATATACTAAGCTAATACTATTAATAGGAATTAAGGTAGGTATTATTATATATATTAAGGGCGCGCTTACTACGCGTATAAAAACTCTATATTATAAGCTCTATTATTATATAATATCCTAATTTTATTCTAATTATATTTAGATTAGAGACCTCTTAGCTCTATTAATAAGTAATAGGTTCGTAGCTAGTACTATATATAGGTAGATCTTGTCGCTAGCTATATATCTAGCTATATATCTCTCTTTAATAGTATAATACTAAGGAATTATAGCGCTATATATAAATATATAAATCTGCTATATATAAATATATTATAAGCCTCTACTATAGATACCTTATAAACCTAAGAAACTATAGATATATTATCGTTAATAGGGAGTAGATAGTATTAAAAAAATCCGACGTTGGGCTGAAACCGACATTTGGGTGGGAACCCTTAGGAGCGACAGCTCCTAGGGGTGGGGCGCCGATTACATCTTCCAGCGACATTTCACGGCATGAATTCTGTTAATTCAATTACAATGGAGCCTGCCTCTACTTTATCTCTACCTTCAAGGTGCGCACATAAGCCTATCGACGCCCTGCTGATATGGAGAGCTTGTCTTAGCGTGTCAACCTCCCACACCATATTTACGACGCGGACTGCATGCAGGAGAGGTGGCTGAGTTGAATTAAGATCTTCCCAGCCGGCGGACCGTAATGGTCAGGAATCGGGGGGAAAAGATGGCTGCGTGATGAAGCGAGAGTACAGAGGTACTTCCTGTAGCTGCATGTAGGATAAGATCATCTTGGTCCCAGCCTATCGTACCAGGTTGTCGTTGAAAAGGCATGCAACACAGCACACTATACCAGAGTGTTCGGCGTTCTCGAGTCCATCAATGCTCGCACGACGCTGCGATTTTCTGCTAAGAATCCAGACTGTCCGTATTAGGTGGATTATGGATACTGTTCAAGCCTTGGGGAGATCACCATGGCGAGTGTTGTTGGACTCATAGCGAGTATCGCTACTCTCGCAAAGGTTGTAAAGGAAGGACTTAGTGTTGCGAAACAGCTATACAATGCTCCAGAAGAGTTGCACTCGCTCCTAGTAAGTCAAGGCATTGAGCCAGAAAGGGTGAGGGAAATCGTGTCACAGCCACGTGGGAGAGGTACTGGGAAGCTAATAGACAGGTTTTGCAGTGAGATTATTCAACATTTATTTAATAATTTACACGGGTCTAGCCGTACGCTAAGCCTAATTTAGATTTACCCGAATATAAACTATTACTACTTAGCCCTACCTATCTAGGATTTACCCGTAAAATCCCTTTTAGTAATTATCTATTTATCTATATTATTAATAATAATATATTATAGATATTAATTCTAATAAAGAACTTATATATATAGCTACTCTAGTCCTCCTTATCCTTAATTTATATTATATTAGCTAAGTCCCGCGCTACGCTTATATCCTACTAGTTAAATATTAAAGTAAGGAGTAGAGTCTTAATAATTTCCTACCTAAGTAAATAAGGCGGATATTTAGATTTACTAAAGATAAGATATATTAATTATTTATTTATTTTAACCTTAAAAGTATTAACTAGTAATATAATTATTAGCCTAGCTTAGAGCTTACTTTATATCTTATCTTAATAAAATTCTTATACTTATATCCTTTATATAAGTTAATAATAATATTTAGCTAGTCTCCCTCCTTTATTTCTACTATAATTAATAATATCTTTAAGTACTTATATAATTACTATAATCCTATCTTATACTAGTATCCTATTTTTAAATATAATAGGATCTAGAGGTATATAAGGGTAATTAAATATATAGGGAAAATATATAAGAGGTTTATAGTTTAAGGGTTTATTAATAGAATATTTTAGCGCTTCTATTAACTAAAAGAAGACTAGAGGTTCTTCTACTCTATATATAAAAAGGTATATAATATAGTATAATTAGGGGTAATATACCTAGATAGTCTAATTAATATATTATATAACCTATTTAAGGGAAAGGTAAATAACTTAATAATATTATAAACTTCTAGTATATAAGACTAGCTATATTAAGTATTCTAGGGGTAGTAAGTTCTAGATCTATTTAGTAATAAAGCTTATAAGTATATAGAATTTATTATATTACTATATATAGGCTACTTAAATATATAAAAGAGAAAGTTTAATAGAAGAATAGCTAGTATATAGATTACTATTAAGTATAGTTTTAAAACAATATAGATACTTTAGGTAATAAATACCTTTAAGTATAAAATAAAATTAGGGCTAATACCTATTAATAATATCTATTAGGTAGTAGTACTATTAATAAACTATTTTACCTATTTATAAGGCTAAAATATAGTATCTAGTTAATTTAGAATAAGGCCTTTAATAATCTACTAATATTTATTAGTAATTAACTCCACCTAATAATTACTTAGGTATATTTCTTTATATTAAGCCTTATAATATAACTAAAGGGATTATAGGCTTATAATCTATATATAATTACCTAACTCTAATACTATAACGCCGTTAGTTTATAGATTATATTACTAATTAAGAGCTTATTATTAAATTTAAGTTATAAAGAAGCTTATAAAGATAAGTTATAAATTAGCCTAAATCTATAATATATATAAGAAATATAAGAAACCCGCCCTTATTAAGTAATATAACCTATCTATATAATTACTATAAAATAGTAAGTATCTTATAAGGCCTTATTTCTTTATTCTCGCCTAAAGTTTCTACTTCTATATTCTATTTAGTTTTTCTACTTCTTATTCTAAAATATCCTAATCCTAAGTCACTTAAATATTAGGGGTTTATACTAATAGTTATTCCGTTATTCTATATTATTTTATATATTAGAGCTATAAAATATACTTAAGTATTATATCTACTAGTCTTATAATATTCCTACTACGTATTATTAACCCTATCTTTACTAAGCTTATTATTAACTTTTATATAAAAATCCTTTATAGTATTTCTCCTTCACTTACTATTATTATTATTACTTTTAAAGTCTCTACTATTACTTACTTAATCTATATCCTTAATACTATTAAGCCTATTAATATATAATTATACTATACCTATAAACTTTTTATTAGATATCTAGGGACGGCTTAGTATATTATTATTTATAGGGATAGTAAGACTAATCTTACTAGTAATATTTTCTAGTATTTTTTATATTTATTCTATCTCTTTACTTAGGTACTATTAATATAAGACTTAATTTATATAAAGTATTTAAATAAGGTCCTCCTAGGCCCCTATTTACTTTTATAATAGAGTTATAAAGGCTTATAACTCCTTATAAAGTATATTTAATATATTATAAGTCTATTATATTCCTTTAATTAAATATTTAAGTTCCGCGTTAGTATTAAGTTACTACCTATAAATAAGTTCTAGCTTCTTAATTAAGGCTAGGTCCTAAGTACTAATTATTATAAATATATTAATATTAGTAAATAGAGGGGCTTAAGTACTACTTATTAATATAGGCCTATTAATACTTATAGGTATTATTACTAGAGTTATTATACTATAGGATTTAAAGAATTTTAAACTTTACTTTATGAAATTAATTAAAATAGTAGCTATATCCTAAGTTAAATAAGACCTTTATACTTATTTAGGTCTTTACCTATCCTTTTATAACCTTATCCCCCTATTCTTTTTCTTATTCTACTATTATAATTATTATAACTAATAGATAATATTATTAGTAGAGTTAGCTTTATCCTTAAGATTACTCCTAATATTAATACTACTTTAATAGCTAGTATTACTTTAGTATTAAGGACTTAGGCTTTACTACTAGTAGGGGGAACCTTTTAATATAGTACTTATACTAGAGGGTAATAGTAATATTACTATAAATAAGAGTAAGATATATAAGCCTTCTAAAGAGGAGTCTTATTTATTATTTTCTTTATAAGAAGGAATTTTATTAAAACTAGTATTCTCTATTTCCCTTATAACCTTTTTACCCTAGTAAGTAGAGAGTATATCTTATCTAGTATTATAATCCTATATTTTCTTCTTTTTATCTTTTATATCTTACTTCTTTTTATATTTTCTAGCCTAAACTTTATTAGCTATTAGTTACTATTAATCTAGTACCTATATAAGGTTATTATTAATTATTATATACCTAGATCTCCTACTATATTCCTTCTTATATTTATACTATTTAAGTAGTACTACTACCTTTTATTAATAACTATTCTAAGAGTAGGAATAGTAGATATATATCTTAAAATCCTATTATATATCCTTCTACTATAAATTTATACTAGAAAGTCTATATATACCTACTTTAATAAGTATATAATTAATACGTATTATTATCTCTTTAATATTAAGAAGCGTTCCTTTATATATATTTTATCCCTTCTACCTACCTCTCCTACACTTCTTATTATAACTATTTAATTATAAGATATCTAAGTTCCTAGTCCCCCTTCTCTTATACCTCCCTAAATACTATAATAGCTTTATATTATATAGCCTAGCTTTCCTATAACCTTTCTCTTTATAAGAGGACTTCCGCGGGGTAGGTTAGGAGGAATATAAGGGAAGGATATTATTATTATTAAGAGGTTCCTAGGGTATAAGAGGTATATTTATATAAAGGCTAGTAGTAATATCTTCCTACTAATTATATAAATATATAATAATTATATATTTATTATACTATATTAAGATCTTTAGTTATAAGGATATAAAAGAAGGATCCGGCGTATTAATAATAGTAATAGTAAAGGTACTAATACCTAGGATATCTTTAGAAGACTTTAGAGTACGCCTAAGAGGTATATAATAACTATTAATAATAGTAGAGGAAGGTTATAAGAGGGATAGAATAGATATAAATATAAGTAAGTAATAGATTAACTATAAAGGATATTAGAATAATAGCCTAATTAGGCTATTATTTATATTAAATTAGTAATTTAATAATTAAATTACTAACTTAATATTCTATATAATTAGTAAATACTATAGCCTAATATAGCTATTAACTATTGAATAATATTGAATAATCGCTTAAAATCGGGACTATAAAACCTGTCTAATGCGGGCAAGTTTGCTTCGATCTGGTACCTTATTCTTCAATTCTCGTAGAGCCTTGTGCAACCTCGGGAAGACTTATTAGGCAGAATGAAAGATCCGCTACATCGAGCAGACTCGCTCGCCGATCGTCCATACCTTCTTCTTGATCTGGCACAACCTGAGCATACTCGCCAGCCAGCATCAATAATGTGAACTCATTATCAGGCCGCCACCGCGATAGTTACTGCTGCATCAAGTGAATTTGACCGCAATAATGGTATTAAGACGACCTCATTTTCCATTGGTGACAACCGTTTCTTGGGCATAAAGCCTTCGAAGGTGCTTTCATACAAGCTTGCTCGTAGCGTTATGACTGCTGATCATTACGCATCAGCCGTTACGCACGAATCATCAAGGCCCGCCATCTTACATTACGGTGATACGCCTCGACGGCGTCATTCCGATCTCTGAGACTTGGTTGAACCAAGTCATCGAGACTTACCGATCTACGGATGATGTCTTCCATGCCGATTTTCTGAGTGGAGTCATCTTTACTGGAAAGACAAACGGAAAAGACGTTGAAATTTCTCCGGGCGCGAAGACGCTGCTAGAGTCCTTAGGGACCAGATGGATCGAAGTACTCGACACTGATACTGCAGATGAGATTCCCCTCCCAGGACCTTATATTACGGCTGGGCAGGATCTTCTCCTCATCTGCAGACTCTATGACGACGTCCAAGGCGCTTTCATGACCGGGCTGATACCAGCGTCCCAATCGAAAGCTTGGCGTTGGTGATATTCCTTCAAATGCTGATTCACAAGAAGAACAGCCGAGGAACTTCATGCTGGTGGTGACTACGTGCAAAGCCTGAGCATAGCAGTGACTTCACGCCTTCGAGATAAAACAACTACTGCGGTTCCGCTTGCAGGCTGGAGGGTGGCTGTGAAGGACATATTTCAGATCGAAGGCATTCGAACCTCGCTTTGCAACCGGGCTTACTATGAGCTATACCCGCCAGCTACTAAAACCGCCGCATGCATCGAAGTCTTGCGTCACTTGGGTGCCAGCATAGTGGGGACTACGAAATTGGCATCGTTCGCGGCAACCGAGGAACCCATAGAATGTGTAGACTTCCAAGCACCCTGGAATCCTCGTGCAGATGGGTACCAGTCTCCCGCAGGAAGCAGCAGTGGGAGTGGAGCTGCGATTGCTTCATACCCTTGGCTAGATATAGCTATAGGCTCAGATAGTAAGTCTTCTCAAGCTACTAGTCAATGGCACCTAAGCTCAGATGGGTCTTCAGCGAGTGGCAGCGGACGGCGGCCGGGCCATTGGAATGGTTGCTACGCCATGCGACCTACACATGGAATCCTTCCTGTAGATGGGTACATTCCGAGCTTCAGGTGCGCACAACGAGGCTGCCATTATGTCGCACAGCTGATTTGAATGCTCACCCATATTTAGGCAATTCGATGTGCCCTGCTTTTATGGCAGAGATTTGGGGCAATGTGAAGAATTTGCGAAGCATTGGTACAGCAATAAATTGCCAAAGACTGCTTCGGTAGGTTTGTGGCGTTCACTGATATAAATTCTTTCTGATGATTTACTTAGCTGCCAATCTCGATCATCTATCCCACGGATTATATGTCGCTGATCACGAACAGGGATCAGGTGGAGATCATTGACAGATTTGTCACAGACCTCGAGTCATTCCTCGGAGTGAAGCAGAAGAAACTCTCCTTTGAATCTTTATGGGATAATTCACCGCCGACTGAAGCGAATGGCCAGAGTCTTCGAGATTATATGAAGGATGTGAGCTTCTGATCGATATGATAACAATTAGGCTACCACTGAATAGTCTAGGCCTGCAAGGACTCTTTCTTCCATGATGACTATCACAGCTTCGATCAATTTCGCGAGGACTATCAAAGGAAATACTCAAAGACTCCTTACGTCAGCCCGCCTGTTCGGTGGCAATGGTATGCTTGATGACCAGGCAATGTAGTCTGAAGTTCGTGCTCACCTCCGTGCTCAGGAACCTCTCTGCCACGATCACCGAAGCAGAAAGAGACACGGCCGTCACTAGGCTGGAGCTTTACCGACAATGGTTTTCTTCGAAAGTCATGCAGGTTGAGAAGTACGACTCGATAGTAGTTATCCCCATAGAAAATATCTCGCCAAGATATCGAGATGACGCAACGTGCGTACCGCTCCCTTGTGCTTACGCATGAACGGGTGTGAACTGACAAATATCATAGGAGTCGCTTCATTCCAGTTGGGGTTCCCATGCTCTTCCTATCGCCAATCACAGGAGGTCCAGAGTTGACAATCCCAGGTAATTTGCTCCTTGTGTCTGTGAATGATTGGTCTAATGTCAACAGTCGGAGAGACTCCTTTTCAGTCTAAAGTGACTGGAAAATGCGAGCATCTTCCCGTGGCTGTATCCTTGTTGTCAAGTCCAGGTACATGTTTCTCTCACTACTCTCGATTTTCATTTTGATGCTGACACAATGGAGGACGAGACATGGAGCTTTTTAATCAAGCTCGAGACTGCTTAAAGAAGGCAGGTAGAGCTACAAGTGTGGGTGCTGGAAAAAAACTTTTCTCCAGCTAGGGAGGCTAGGGCCGCCGAAGACGCCTTTGAGTACAGTCCCTCGGGGCATCAAAAAACGTCACAGTGGGAAGTCCTGCAAGCACTATATATCACTACCAACAGATTATGAGGGGAAAAATTCGCGTATAAAGCTATTAGACTTATTATTTAGAGCAACTTTCATACAGAAAAGAAATCGTAAAGAAACCTAACACGCCAAACGAGGGATCCAAGCGTCGCTATACCCAGGTCTCAACTTCGCCAAACTAGCGAGCTTTTTACAGCACCCACTCATCAGCCGAAACCATACTCCTCGAGGTCCAAGCTCCAGAGCTATCGAAGATCAATCATTCACGTTTGCGCGCCAATATACGTATATCAGTGATGGCGAAAAGAAGGTTGAGTCCATCCAGCATCCTGATATTTTCAATGACGCCTTATGTTCGCCAAAACAAGGTGAAAAGACTCATAGCCTTCTATTCTTGAGAGGCCTTCCATCTCCCCAATGGCTTTCAATGATTGGAGGTTTTTTCCGAGTCGATCCGGAGTTCTTCCAACGGCACCTGGATTTCTGGTCCACCGTAGGACGGATCAACTACTTCCCATTGCCATCTTTACCGTCCACATCCACAAATATGATACAGCTATCGTATATTACCATAGGTCAAAGAGAGAGCCCAGGGGAACATTGCAGCCCAAAAAACATCGAATCAATGAGACGGGCTGGAAATAAAGCTATGAGCAGGTATATCTATATTCTCAACACTGACATGGAGTCTGGATTTGCGTTGGGCACTTCGATCGTCCGTACATTTAGTGTGCATGACGAAACATATTTTATGATTGAGCAAAGAATCTCGATATATCTTACTCGCGGTGAGTAAGCTCGGACGAGTAAGTCTCTGCTCGATGATACACCGGCACATTGTCGCTGATACAGTGTAGCTTCAGACTGGGTCGACACGGGCAAAGCCCTTCAACAAGGTCCTGAGGGCCCCTGGACGCATCTAGCAGAAAATTCAAACTTTAAACATTCGGTCTTCTATCCGACAATACCAATACTTCCCAAAGTGGCTCTAAAGTCGCACCTCATGTCTGTGGATAATTCAATCTCCAAGTCGACAAGCGGTCCTCGCCCTTTTGCTCAATCCTCTGCTCACCTGGCTACGGACTACGGCAAATCCCTTGATTCCAAGGTCATGGCCATCGATCAGATCTGGCTGGCGTGCGAAAGCCTCACTTCTACACCAAAGCTGACATCCAGAAAGAGCGACATGACCGATACCAGTCTAAATCGTTAGAAATAATACAGTCTGGAGTAAATTTCCTATAGCTCATTAAACCATGGATGCCGCAAAGCCTCCCTTGCGGTTGGACGCTGTCTCGGATCAACCTTCATAATATAGTCAAAGAAATCAATGTCCTTCTGAGCGATGTTTCGAGACGCAGCCGCCAAGGAGAACGGCCGATAATTTTCTTCGAATTGTAGTAGTAGCGGCCGAACCGAGTCGTCTACAAGGTCTTTGAAAGCCTCACTACCAATTGGTCCGTAGTAATCGTTCTGCATTTGGAGGACTCCCATAGATAACCGCGGATCGCCTGTCGGAGGGGCATTTTGGGGTAGGAATATATAGTTTCCTGTTATCAAAGTAATGCCCTATGTACGGAATCACTAGACAGATTAACACTCAACGCGTATTGCGAATTACTTACCGTAGCACCAACCGCCCAAATATCAGCTTTGGTCGTCCACGGGATACCAAGCGGTACTTCTGGGGCGCAAAAAATCTCTGCACCGATTAGGTGTCCTCCGTCGTTCGAGGGTACATTTGACGGTGCAGAATCCCCAAAATCACCAAGTTTGTACTGGGTACCCGAAGGACCATACTTCACAAGAATATTGTCGGGTTTAATGTCTGCGGTAATAAAGCAGTCATTCTTGATGACTGATCAATCAGTAAGGCCTCCCCTCCATAACGTACCTGTGTGCACAATGTTTCTGTCGTGTAAGGCAATAAGAGCCTCAATAGTCGCTCTCAGAGCACGCTTCGCCTCTACTTTTGACAGCTGCTTTTGCCGTAACAAGTTGAGGACATTGTCGTCCATATATTCAACTACCACCGATTCCGGATCCTCAATCTGATCGACCAACTGACGGATGGAGTGACAGCCTTGGAAAAGCTGGAGCGTCTGGGCTTCATTGTTTAAGCGGTTTGTAGGGGCGGTCTTCACAACAACTCTCTCCTGATTCGGACCCCTAGTTCAAGTTAGGAAAAGAGTTACAATTCGCAATGGAAGGGAGCTATATATGTAGCAAGCCATGGTCCTTCTGGGCGGTTACGAAGTTGGGTATTGATTGTGTATAAAGCATTCCTGCCCCGGAGGTTCTGGCCGATATTGTATGACATCATTGCTGCGGATCTGCGCATAATGAAGGAAATCGGAAGTCGAGACAGGAAAAAGGGCACGAATGCCTTCTCTCTAGGACCTTCTCGTGTTGTTGTTGTTGTTGTTAACTCTTTTATTTCATACTAGTCGTGTGCAATATACGAAGAGACTAGTCTAGGATAGGTGTCCTTTTTTCACCTCCACCTAAGCAATCCTATTCAGGCGGATGTGCTGTCCTTGAAGAAAAACCCTCTACAAAAACAGACCTTCTCGTGTAATGTTAGCATAAAGTTGCTTTGTTTTGACAGTCTACTACGGTCTCCAGCGAAATGTTTATTAGCGTGACAGGGATTATCTTGGTGAGTCCTCTCCAAAATAATCCCTACCGCGCTAACAACTATCACCCCTGATACGTAGTACCTTCCCCTTCCTTTGACATTCACTGTTTCAGCTTTAGCTACGGCAAGGATTCCGATTGCTAATTGAGGAATTGATCTGGGCAAGACCTTGAGATGAGACAGTGCTGGACGACAAGGTAGAAGCTCGATTTGACTATTAGTATACGCCTTTTTTCAAGCTCTACACGTGCCACGATAGACATGAGGTATTGCCTCAGGATATTTATGAGATAGTTATATGTAAACTTCCAAAATGAGATCTTATAATCTAGTTTACCTTACAGCTCGCCCTCTATCCAACAAATATCGGCCGCCTGGCGCTCTGTTCTATTCTATGCTATCCTGATACAAAAACCGTCCAGTCCCATCCACGCCACGCAATGCGATGCAATGCAAAAACGCTTGAAGAGCAAGCACCTATCCACCCAAACGCCAACAATAAGTATGCCCAGTCATAAATCCCATCATGCGCCTCTCCTCCCACGATAAGGTTCATAACCCGTTCCCCGATCGAGCGGTGGTTCCTGTCCCGGAACACCCACATACCCACTTCCCCCGTTCCGCCACCGATCCATGCCGTAATGTGGCTCCTCGTCCGCGAATCCAACAGGCTGTGCGCCATTGAGGAGACTCCGGCCGCTATCGTTGCTGTTGCGGTACATCTGCCGCCGTTCGCTCAGGTCGTTGGCCGCTTGATCCCGATACGCAGGGTGCATCTGCAGGAGGTGATGTGGAGAGACGGTGCGGGATCCACCGTCGGCGACGCCAGGACTCGATGCTCGTGACGAGGCGCCGGAACCACCACCGCCGTGGCCCATGAAGGATCTCGGCGTGGTGCTTCTCTCGCTGATGAGGTCTGTAGGCCGGCCGTAGAGCTCGCCGTCGCCGCCGTTCTCTTCGGCGAAGTCGGGACGGTCCTTGTAGTAGCCGAAATCGAGCTGGGACTCGGGTACGGCTTCGAAGAGCTCTTTTTGCTTGGGAATATCGGGTGCGAAACGCGCGGATTTGCCGGGGTGTTGTTGAGACATGGGACCCATGTCGATGGCCCGCTCAGAGTAAGTCGACGGCGCTTGCGTGTTCTCCGTGTTGAGCCTGCCGCGCAAGATGTCGCCGGCACGGTGTTCAGCTTTGGCATGGACCATGGGCGTCATGAGCTTGGCGTACAGAGCTGGATGGCCAAATTTGGTCGAGACACGATCGTTGCGGTGGCGCTTGTGACCTGCATCTATCATGCCCACCGGATCTTTGAGTGTCGCCTTTGTATAGAATTCATTCTGGTCATCGAAGGCCTTAGAGCAATAGAACTTGAAGATTACCATTAATATCGGAAGAGGCCCCATAGCGGCGACCATGATCCATGTCCCCGAGGCTTTCACGACTAGAGCGATGATCACATCTGCGAGGACTGTAGCAAAGACAAGGCGGTTGAAAAGAATCCACCAATATTGGCCGCCAGATTCAGTTTTCGTTATGAGAACGTAAAGTAGGAGATACTTCTTGAGCCAGTAGTCGGCGGCGAAAAAGAAGGTGGTGATTGGTATGACCAGAGGCTGTAGTGTGATGAAGCAAAGTGCCACGGTGGAGTAGAAAAGAAAGTAATTGTAGTACACTGCATAGTCCATTGGGGGTGGTGCAGTCCATTCAATGGCTTGTCGTGGCGTTGGACTCAAGAATTTCCGATTGAACCACCCCCATGTAAGGTTGAGGATCTGAGCAATGTCTGCCGCCGAACCCAGATTACGTTGCAAGAGCCAAGTGAGCCAGAAGGGAGTCACTTCGCAAAGACCTGTCAGCATCTGGAAGTAGAAACCGCCACTCTTGATGGCATCCCAAATCCCTTCATGTGCATCATTGCGGTAGAAGATGACCAAGGAAACATAAGTCCACATCGCGGAGAATGCAGAGAAGACAATCAAGTTATTGAAGACAAAAAATGCATATAACCTAGTGGTGACATGCCGTTCTCGAGCTGTCTTTGTCGTATCACCAGCATGGATGGACAATCGTCTGAAGATAATTGGGAGGATCAGGTACACCAAAGACGTCAAGGCCGGGGAGGCGATACCCTGGACAATCGACCAGATGGTCTTATGCTTGCTAAAGTCTTTTCCAAAAGCTTTCCATATGTGTGCAAGATTAAGCAAATTCGATAGGAAGATGGCTATCAGAGCGTTAGGAGCTATCCAGACAATTGTCAGGACACCGATCCAGAAGTTGTTGATGAATCGTTTCCAGCGTCTCTCCCGTTTGGACAATGGTAGGTTCTTCCAGATCAAGTCGTTCGGCCTGGGTGCTAATCTGATAGTGGTACCATGCGGATGCTTGCTCTTGGCTGCATAAGCCACAGTATGTGCATCCTCAATCCTTTCATAGCTGGCAAATCCAAAAGGCATAGGGTTCCTCTTGTCAATTGATTCTCGCACATGCTTGATATCAACCTCAAGCCCACTGATGCGCTCGGTCAGATATTCAATAGCATCCACTTTGCCACTGCCATTTTCCTTTCGGTATTTTCCCGATGGCCGCATGGTAGGACGATTAAGCGGCAACCTGTCTGGATTCTTCAGATACTTTGAGAGCACCACCTCCAATTCTCGCACGGCCTCTTCGTGCTCCTCGATGAGGTCTGGAAGCTCTCTGACATTGCGTGCTATTGCCGCTCGGGGCAACGCAGCAGTATGTTCCACCTCGTCTGCCAAACGCAATATGCCTTCGTCCGACCGCGAAGCCGGTGGAATGTCAGTGAATATCAAAGTCCGAGAGTGTAGGCCTTGTAAGTAATCGGCGCTCTCGAAGTACTGCCTTCTTAACCGAGTGACTGCCACGTAGTTCCGCCATAGAAAGAATGCCACGATGAAGTTCATGACCCAGGCGCTTGCGACGTGAACCCACAGACCTGCTCCTGAGACATATTGAGGTGTGCTCGTTACCCAGAAACTGCCACCTTCGAATTTCAATTCCTTCTTCACTTTCCCACTGCTGATTACGTTGGTCGGTACCAAGACACCTATGGCAACGGCGGTCATGACTGCGAACATGTTCCTGCACATTCGTGTGAACCTGAGAAAGATGGTGCCATCAAGTCCTATCTTCTCTACCAACTGGGGCTCCTTTAACGAAACGATAGGGCCGAACCAGGCGAACAAGCCCTTTCCTATACGCGGAGGCGCATGTTTTTCATCCGCGTATCTCAATTTAGGGGCGTATACGACAGAGTTATGGGGTCTCATCAAAGAGAACAAGAAGGTTATCAGGAACATCGACCCAATAGAGTAGCCCAAAGCGGCGAAGACGGCGGTCTCTTTCAGCTAGGTAGAGTAACGTATCAGTAATCTTCCGAATTGCATATCCAATGAACGGCTTACACTCGAAGCATAAGGATTGGCTATGAGGCAGAGGAGCGCCTGGGATCCACTGAGATTGGCACAGTCTTGGCCATTGTGTCCTCCAGCTGGTGGAGCAATTGGAGTGGACATGATCGAGTGAATGGACGTCCGGCTTGTATGGGACAAGTGAGTTTAGGGATTGAAGCGGGTCCAGTGTCCCTGGCTGAGAGCCATTGAATGTATCAGGCCCGGAGGCCGAGCGATAGGAAGAATGGCCGTTGAGGACGTGGGGCAGTGGATCTTGCCCTAGAGGTAGAGCACAGAAATACGAAACCCAGGGTTGTTCGCTCAGACCGTTAGCAAAGTATTCGAGGGATTGTTATTACTGCAAATCAAACAAAGAAGAACGAATGAAGAAACTATCAGAAGAATGGAAGATGGTTGATTTCACGAACCCCGAAACTTAAGTAGCTAAAATTAGAATAGAGCATGTCTTTCAATACCGTATCTTACCTTAGTCATCAGTCATCACGGACCAGCCCGCTCGGGGCTGACTGACACAGTCGTTGATTGGGTATGAGTTCAACGGCTTTGGACCGTGAAGCTACTGATTGTCAAGCACTGACTCGAACTGTTTTACGGAGATCTAAAATGGCTGGCATTCCAGATCGTGACTCCGTGAAAAAGGATAGGTTGCATTTTCTGGTGACATGTATACTGATAATGTATGGTTTGATCCGTTCTTGCCAAGGTCGAATGGAGAAAGCAGAGCTGAGACCACATATGATGACAATGTCACGAGGCAAGGGTCAGGTCACTCAGCAACAAGTCTGCTCTCCAAATATGAGCCATATGACGGGCCAAATACCATGGTCGCCGCTAGGGTACCAACCCCCTTCAATTCGTACTGCAACCAGCTCGCGACCGACTATGCTTCTGGGATGTTCTCTTGCGCTCTTACACTGACCGTCCTCATTACCGCCTCTCCCCCCTTTACGTGAGCCTCCACTTCGAAGTCGCCCAATGCCTTCAATCTATCTCCCTCAACGCCCTTTTCCAGGAGTCCGTTTTGCTCCTCTTTCGCCGCGAGAATCGTGATATCTTCTGGCCCTATGACCACTCTCGCTCCCTGCGTAGTCTGATCCAAGGCTGCTTTGATAGACACTGCAATATCTGCTGTAGACACCGATCCGAAAATGGCAATTATCGGGGACTTGGGAGGTTTCAGAGGCTCTGAAGCAGCATCAAGTTCTGCAGCCGCTGAGCTTGCTGCCCTTCGGGACCGGCTTGGGGCTTCTTGAGGTGTAGTCTCGGGCTCGGGAATCGGGGTTCTGTAGAATATTATATGGCTTGGCAAGACTGCCTCCATAATCTCCGACGCTATCTGTGGCTGCAATACGATCAGTGGTTGTTGGCAAATTGCAAGTATGGAGGCCCAGTACCGGCAGCAGCTTCGGCTGTACCTCGATAGGCTTGAATATCTGGCGTGTTGGAGGCGCCGGAGGAACTTCCTCCGCCACTTTGATCCCGAATGTAAAGTCTCTTTCGGCAACGACAGCCTGTGGTTTCACTCCTTGAAGTGTAGCAGCAGTGACATATTCTGCTTTCTGCCGTGGATACCAGGTATTTCGCATTCGGCCAGGCTCGACGGGGGTGATGGAGCCTGCGATGATTCACGTCAATATAGTCGTTGATCTGGGCGCAATGATAGCAGGGTACCCTTTCGTCCGTAGCCTGGCATATCCTGCAATAGCTTCACGTTAATTGTTGTGGGCCTTTTCGCAGTCTTCTTCTTCCCTCGTAGTTGCCTATGGAAAGGGAAGAACGAGTGTGAGATATCATCTGCAATTGTCCGTCTCAAGCAATTGAGACACAGCGATGTCCTGGTTGACAGTGAGAGACTTGTCATTGCGGCGACAGATGTTGTGAGGCTTCAAGCAGTCGATTTGGGTGGACCCGGCAAACAAAGACCTGGGTCATGCCGCTAGCGCTAGCCCCTAGCCGCTAATGCGCATTGAGGTCTCGACCCCCGCGGCATTACCTCGATGCCCTGAAGAAGCAGAGCAGACGCACATACTTTAGTCTGTGAACGCAGCGGCGAGGACGTATACCAATTGGCCACCTGCAAGAAAAGGTTCCTTCAGGCAAAATCGTTCTGTGTTTCCAACCAATCCCCAACATTGGCGCCTAGAACTACAACAACGGTTGCCTCCCACTGAATATATACCCGAACCTCTGAACTTTTCCCGCTACTACTCTAAAGTCTCCTCATTCTGTGACGACGACGGAAGGGTTCTCTTCACTACCAGTCTCTTAGCGACTGCGTCACACTTCAGATATAAGAAGAGTTCCACACCCACAGCCATGCTCAACCGGTAGCATCCACCCACCATGCCAGACAGACCGCTTACAGTCCTCACCTACGCAGCAAGTGCTTCACTTGCTGCAGTCGCCCTAGTCTACTTCTTCAGTCCTAACTACCTCATCGACGGCGACTCCTCTGCAAGCTCGGCTAGCACCCGCAAGAAGGGGATCGTAGGTCTCTTCAATCCGGCAAATGATTGCTTCATCAACTCGGTGCTCCAGTCTCTGGCCGGTCTCGGACATCTACGCTTGTACCTGATACGGGAATTACATCGCAGAGATCTCGGAGGTTCAGAAATATATGAAGTCGTACCTTTGGTGGACAGCAATGGCAAAGAGGTGGATGGCAGGAAGCAGGCGAGTATGCAAAGCGGAGAAGTGACACGGGGGTTGAAGATCATGATAGATAAGTTGAATGAACGGCCGATATACAAGAAGACAATCTCCGCCGCGGCCTTCATCAGGGTTTTGGAAAGTGCTTTTGGAACCCGAATCAGCAAGTCGCAACAGGATGCCCAAGAGCTGCTTCAAGTTGTTGCTGAGAGACTGTCAGAAGAATATCACGCAGGACGAGAAGCGAGGAGGAGAGCCGGGAAGGCAAAGCAAGTCCATGGGTCTGAGCCTGATGTAGTGAGGCAGGAAGTCTGTTCATCAGCTACAATGGCAGAGGAAGTAAGCGAAGACCTGGACTTTCGTACAGAGCGTCCCACAACGAGCGCACCTACCAACTTAGAGCCTGCAAGAGACGATGAGATTGATCCTCTGGACGAAGAAGAGGAAGGCTTTCCACTCGAAGGCCAGACAGAGGCACGGACCGAATGTCAGCATTGCCAATTCGTACCCAAAGTTAGCCCTACATCTTTCGTGATGCTGAATCTCATGGTACCTCAAAAGAGCTCCACTACGCTCAACGAATGCATTGATGCGCATTTCAAGAGAGAGTATATCGATGACTACAAGTGTGACAAATGTCGCCTTGAGCATGCCGTCGAGATGTTCTCAAACGACCTAAGGCACGCCAAGTCCGATGAGCAGAAAGCGATTATAGAAAGTTCGATAGCGAAAGTACGGAGCGCACTGAACGATGACCCTGAAAAGGCTCCAGCAGGCGTCGATCTGCCAGATACCAAGTATGCACCAAAGCGAAAGATCGCGCGTCACATCGAAATCACGTCTTTTCCCAGAGTTCTTGTTATCCATCTGTCGAGATCCCTGTATGATCTACGCAGTAGCTCAACAAAGAACCTCGCAAAGGTCTCTTTTCCCGAGAAATTCCCCTTGGGGGGTCTTCTCAATCGACGGAACTACAAACTCCTTGGAATGGTGACCCACAAAGGGACCCACAACAGTGGCCATTATGAGACGTTTCGAAGACAGCACCTGTATGCTCCAATATCGACACCGCACGTGGACAGTACCACCGGCCCATACAGTGCGTCAGGGACCCCAGCTCAACCCATTCCTAAACCGCAAAGCCCAAAGACGTCTCAAGGGAACAGCCCTTCGATACCCGTTCCATCGATCATCGACTCCACTTCACCATCCACCCATTCACACTCGCCTTCGTCCTCGTCAAACTCACAGTCCTTACCATCCACCAGGCCCTCATCAGGAGACATGCCCGAGACACCCAGAACCTCCAAGCTTTCCAACGAACTATCGAGCGAACCGCTTAAATCTGAAGACGCAAGGCTAAAGCACAACAGCAAAAGTGCCTCACTGATAGATGTGAGCCGCTTAAAGCGAAGGAAACGACCTGTGGACCGCTGGTGGCGCATCAGTGACGACAAGGTCAAGGAATGCAAGACCAGCGACGTCTTATGCATGCAAAAAGAGGTCTACATGCTCTTCTACGAAATGGACAACAACGAGGGTGATGGAGGATGATGACCGGGCGATCGGACCTGGTTATCCCCAATACAAAATAGACCCACTCACCATGCGGCAGAGGAGTCATAGGGGTTTGATTCCTCTTTATCGATCCTGGTGCGGTGACAATTACGAGGGGTATGGAGGATGATGACCAGGCGATTGAAGATGGCTGTCCCCCCTACAAAAGGAACCACTCACCACGCGGTAAAGCGGATACCCCACGTCCTGGGCAACTTTGGCACTCGTCACGGCTGGGTCTTGGCAGGGACCCCTGAAACGAGTGCCTTGCCAGGATATGGCCTAGGGATTCGATACCTCGTAATCGGCCCTGGCTGGCGTGGTGACAGACGACAATCTGTGGGTTTCCAGACCTTACATCACCGGCCCCCCTCTTCCGGCAACCCAATCCGACATCTTGCCGATGCGACGCAGCATGTTGAGCTTGGTCGATATCCCAATACCCATCCTTCCAACCATCTCAATCAGCGCCCCTTTCCCACAGCCAGCCAGCCAGTCACTCACTCACTCATGCACCAACCTACGCCCAGAAAACCCAGTCATCCATCTATACCAAGAACCACCAAACCATCACTCCTAAGCTATGAAGGTAAAAGTGAACGCGACGTCTATCTATGGCTGGATGGATAGAATCCGGTAACCTGAGCTAGCTTATATCCTTCGAGGCCGAGGACTCCGAAGAGACATGCCACAAGCCTCCAATGGATGTCATCAGTGTTGTCAGCACCTGCCAGTATTCAGATGGTTGACATTACATTTCGCAATCAACGCGTGGTAAGTGTCAAGGTGCGTAAGGTAGATAAGAGCTCAGGCGGTGGACGCGAAATATATTTAGAGCGGAGGAAGGAGGACGCTTACTACAATGCTCACCATAGATGTTTGAGCCCTAGGAAATCACGTCGTATCCAGTATATGAAATTTTAAGCTTTACATACCATATCCGCCATCTATTCACACGAACAAAAATCCAAATCCAAATCCACTACACTTGCACATGCACACGCAGATGCGAAGGAAGGAAGAAGGAAGAAGAAAGAAGTAGTAATCACTAATGAACTAGAAAATCTATAGCTACCTACCTATGCTACGCTATCCTATCCTACCCTATGCAAAGACCAGAGCAGACCAAGACCAAACCAAGAGGAGATTATAAAGGATAGTGAAGACCAAAAAGGCCACTTGAAACCCAACTCCAATCCATGACCAATACTATACCCTCCATCTCGCAAGACAAGAAGAAAACGCCGAGCGCTATGCAAAAAGTCCAAGTATTAGTTATCCCACCCATCCATCTCACACAAACACGGACAAGTGAGAGAACCCAACACCAAAAAACACGATGGATCAACCACCACCCCTCACCCAACCCCCAGAATCACACCTTTGGAGAAAAAGGAAATCACCCCCTCCTCGCCGCCCTCCCCTCCTTAATACGATGGAACTCGTTCTCCGGCCAGATCCAGCCCCGCCGCGTCTTCGCCATCCGACTCTCCTGCACCCCCACACTCTGCATCTCCTTGTCCCGCCCACACCCCAACACCTTCTGCCGACTCAGCGCCACGGGCGGGCCCACCTCGACGCGCCACCCACACTGGCCCGGCAGCGGCTGATCCGCACACAGCATGTGCAGGTACCACAGCGCGAGGCAAGCCGTCAATCCGTCGCGCTTCTGCAGCGCGATGGGGGGTGCGAGCTGCAGGAGGCCGAAGTATGGCGGGGAGGAGCCCTCCTCGGTGCCCATGCGGACGCAGACGAGTTCGATTTCGGTGATGAGGTAGCCGTAGCGGCAGTTGTGCTCGCGCATGACGCGTTGGAGGTGCGCGAGGTGCGTGAGGTAGCGGACGTGGGTTTGGCCCTTGCCGTGGCGCATGCCGGTGTTCCAGACGTCGTAGGCTTTGACGAGACCGACGAGGCGGCCGCGGCCGTTGCCGCTGAGGGTGTGGGTGGCGTCGTTGGCGTAGGCCGAGAGGAAGTGCGGGCCGTTGTCGCCGCTGTACTCGGGCTGCATGGTGATGTGGCGGGTGTGGCCTTGGCAGGTTTTGATGGCGGCGTTGATCTTGGAGGCGTAGTGGCGCGTGATGATGTCTTGGAGGCTGCGCTCGTTGGTGGGTTCGAGGGCGGCGGCGCTGATGGTGGGGACGGGGAGGGCGGCGGCTTCGACGGGGACGTTGAGGAGGCCCGATTGCGCTTCCGTGGGCGAGAAGATGCTGCGGGAGAAGCCGGGGATGGCGCTGATGGTCTCGAGGTCGAAGTCTTCCCAGGAGCGCAGGTTGCGGACGTCCCACCAGCAGTGGGCGTGGACGCCGGTGCCGATGGAGAGGCGGGCCACGAGGCGGACGGCGGGGTTGCGGCTCGTCAGGTATTCGGTGATGGTGGTGGTGGGGCCGTAGGAACACTCCAGCTCCGGGGTGAGCTCGCGGTAGGCGGATGGTGCGAATATCATTTCGGGTGAGATGAAGTCGGAGATCTCGGGAACAACGGCTGGTGCATATTGTGGAGCTCGTGTCGTGTAGACTGGAAGAGTTCGATACGTAGGGTTGACACCGTAGCGACGCAAGGCGGCAGCGTCGACCGCTGGTTGAGAGGTGGATCTACCATGGCCAGGATATCCTCGGGAAGACGAGTATGTTGTAGGCGAGTTCAAGGAAGAGGTGTTGGCCCAATTGTTGGCGGAAGCAGTACTGTAGACAGGAGGATCGTAAGACGAGCATTCAGGCGGAGACGTCGTGCTTCGCTGGTGCCGTGGTCTGGTCGTTCGCGCATGCTCAGGAGGATTGACATACGAAGACAAAGCCCGTCGATGTGACTTAGGACGAACATCTGGCTCGAGGCCTTGGTCTACTGTGCGAATCCTAGGAAGAAGCACTGGTCCATGTTGTCTGATTGGGGAATGGGGTGAGCAGGTTGGTGTTGTTGCACGAGTATCAACCGATCCTGGTGAGGACCAGACAGATGAATTAGAAGAGTTGCGGCTGTGTCCGTTCTCTTGTCCAGGAGAGCGGGACCGGACGCGTTCGGGTGTGGCAGGTCGATATCGGTATGGTGCAAGAGACATGGCTTCCAGAGCGATGAGATGAAGAGGCGTAGTGAGGCTGACGATGCTTGCGCTGTCTATTAGTGGAGACCGGCTCCAAAGTTTAGTCTATAGTTGAAGAGTAGGAAAATGCAAAGCAAACAAAAAGAGACTCGTTCAGAGAGAACCACAAGGCGTTTCGTCGGAGACGTCGTTATTGAAGGAAAGAAGAGATTGAGAGGACGTGAAGCGATACTTATTCTCTACAAACACTACCGATTGCCAAAGCAGATATGAAACACAGCCAGAAAGAGCGGTCATCCACATCTGGCTGACACGAACGTGAAACGTAAAGTCGAATGGCTGGAAGCAGTGCCAGGGCAGAGATTGAGACCATCTTCGCTATTGAAACGTAGGGCAAGTCTGCAGGACCATCGATGTCGCGCGTCAACTAGGAGTTAGCATGGTCTCGTGAGAGTCTCGTACTATTTGCAGGTGCTCGCGTCTCGCGGGTCCTTCGTCAAAGCATGTCAGTTGAGAGCTTCTGAGTTCGCGACATCGGGCGTTTGCACTGAAGGACCACAAGCAGCCGGAAGTCATGTTCGCCACCGTCGAATACGGGGACAAGGTTTCAAATAGCCAAGCGCCGACTATAGATAGAGAAGGCAAAGAGACAGTGCTGAAGCAGGCCCGTTGTACGGCCGCAAAGATTCATCCTGCTCAGTGGGAAGACGGGCGTCAAATGGGTGGAGATGGAGGTGAGGTTGATGCTCCGGCCGGCGCGTAGCGAATCAACGCGTTGATTGGATGGGAGGATAAACACGCTAGTATCTCCAGATCTCCGTTTAGCGCCAATTATTGAAGAGCCAAATTCTGATGGTGTACGCCCGAGAGTGATTGGCACGCTGTGATTAATGCAATGTCGTTCCTAGGAGTCTGACATGAAACGGGCCTGAGGACGTTTCAGCTTGATCAGACTCTGCTTCCCCTCCTAACTTATTCCTGCACCTCCATATATGGGAGCCGAAGAGGATGCAAATTCTTCTCAGACAAGACATTGCATGAATTTCCCATGTACCGAACGTGTTGCCGCACCAGGCAATGTCGTCAAGACCGACTCCCGTATGTCAAGAAGGCATTGTTTCAGGCCTCCCAATTGAAGCGCCGTCAACATTGTCTTTCTTTCATTGTTTCTCGTTCACGGCGCAGTAGAAAAGAATGGCTTCAATCGATTGAGGCTGGCACAAGACATTGCTCGGCGGTTCGAACCTGGTGTTACGGCCGATGACCCAGGTTTCCTGACCATGGTGGCTGCGTGTGAAGAAATGAGATGTTGTATTTCCTCACCCTTAGGTTGATCACTGTGCCACCCCCACGTCAACAGCCTCGTCGACCTTAGATTTCCACCAATCAACCCAATTCACCACTTTCCTCTCTTGACGGGCTTCCTCGGCTGCGAAGACCATAGCGTGACTTCGGATAACCTCCTCCAGAGTGCAGCCAATATACTCTTTCTGTGCGTCAGCCACATCCATCTTCTGCATCTGCACAGCCTGTATAGCCTTCACAAATTGCATTGCAAGTCCTGCATCGCCCCCGCCGTGCCCTCCACCTGGTTGGTAGGTATGGTGAGTTTGAGCCGCCTTGGTCTCGAAGTCGTATACGCGGATGAGCTTGCTATCGTATTCGATTTCCCCTTTGGTGCCATAAATCCTGCCTCTCCTCTCGCACTGTTTCTCCGTCGAAGCCACCATGTGAAAAGTCGCGATCTTGGCACCTCTACCACGATGTCGATTCTCCTTGTTTGCGCCCGGTGTTGACGGAAGCGGTGCGTCGTCCCAGGTCATCGTCACCACCTGGTCATCGCATACATCATTATCAGATTCGTAAACGCATCGACCGAACCAAGGGCGTCGATCGACCTCTCTCTGGGCCGTGCTCTCATCGTAATCCTCTGAGAGGCGTTCCAAAAGCCGCAGCCTGGCGTCATCATGGTCAGATGACTTCTGCGACTTCATAAGGTCTTCGATATCGGGGTCAATGATGTTGATTGGCCATGCTGCATTACCTTGGTCGAATTGGCCCTCCAGGTAGATCTTTTTAGCACTGTAGAGACACTCGGCCTCAGCGGGACAAGACAGGCAATTCGTTGCATCTTCTGCCAACGCTGGTTTCCTGTTCTTCTTGAAGTAAAGTAGTGAGCCTGTAGATGTGATGTAGGACGGGACGTGACATGCATTTCTGCCGTTCGTCGAAGGTGAGCAGAGAAGCCACAGCAGAAGATCGATATCGTGGCAGCTCTTCGTCAGTAGAGACGGTGCTGTTATAGATTCTTTGCGCCAATTCCCTCTTCCCTGTCATCAGCTTTGACAGGCTCAGCTTTCGTATAAACTTACCGAACATAAGAATGAGAGAAGTGCCACCAGCCCACAGGCTCCGTGTGTTCGATAGATAGAACATCTCCGATCACACCATCAAGCAAAAGCTTTCGTAGCAGGATATTGTGAGGACTGTAACGCAATACGTGGCCAATTGAAAATATCGCCTGGGGCGAGCCCGTGCCAGGGGGCTGTAGCGACCGATATATTCTCAAACAATCGCTCAATGTAGTAGCCAAGGGCTTCTCACTCATAATATGTAGACCTAACGGTGCCAATGCAGTAATGATCTCCGCATGTAATTCATCCAATGTGCAAACGAAAACACCATCAATCGTGCGTCTTTGCCTACCTTTCTCGAATTCAACATATGCTTGCCACGTATCGAACAGCTGACAAGTCTCATGCTTACGAACATACTTTCGCTCGAATGCGTTCCTTTTGGATATGATGGGTTCTGCTATTGCGCCGATGCGGGTTGAGACACTTGAAGCTGATTGTGTCAATGCAGCTGCGTATGCGTTACCCCGAGCGCCTGCACCTATTATCAGGAAATTCAGGCAATCCTTTCGTGGCTGAGACTCCGTGTCAAATACGCTATTGCCATGAACATTCGGCATAATTGGGTTCTCCATGACCGTATGCTTTGCCATCGCTCCTAAGACAAGAGGCTTACAGGCTTTATCATACCAATAGCAAGATCTATTGACTCGGTGATATCTTCACTCGAAGTGGTGATGTTGAGACCTTAGGCTGGGGCTGGAGGTTGAGTATTTCAGTCCCCACTTCTTTCACCCGCCGTCAACTCTTGCCCGTCGCCACCATGCATGAAAAGAATGATATCTTGGTTTTTCAAACCACGAAACTGGAATAAAATCGCAGCTCTATTATCGAATCCAAAAACTCGGCATAGGCTAGCTAAAATGCGCTCAAATGATCCACTCGTTTGGATTGATTGCGAAGTAGGTCGCAGCATGTACCCATTATCCTAAACCTTCAAAGCTCAAATACATCCAGATGACAGGCCTGAACCCAGAAACAGAAACCATAATGTCAATCGCATGTTTCATCACAGACGCTCAGCTCAAGCTCGTAGACGACCAAGGCTGGGATGCAATCATCCACCACGACAAATCCACGCTGGATCAAATGGACAAATGGTGTACCAACACCCACGGCAAATCCGGTCTCACGGCCGCTTGTATAGCATCCACGACCACCCATGAGCAAGCCGCCAGCGGCCTCCTCGAATACATCAAGCGGCTCTGTCCAGAACCTCGCAGGGGCTTACTCGCGGGCAACAGCGTCCACTGCGACAAAGCCTTCTTGAGCAAGCCGCCCTACGGCAAAATCAACAATTACCTCAGCTACCGTATCATGGACGTCAGCACGTTGAAGGAGGCGGCGATGAGATGGGCTCCTGAGGACGTGTTGAAGGGGATACCGTCGAAGAAGCTGCTTCATCAGGCTAGAGAGGATATCTTGGAAAGCATCGAGGAGGCTAGGTATTACCGGGACAAACTCATCGTTAAGTGAACATTGCCAGTTCAGAAAACCCCTATCTCGACTCTTTGGTCGCTACCCAAGCTGTGACAACATGGATCGCCACTTAAGCCAAACGCATATCAATATTAGGCCTTGTCTCCTCAAATAACGCTATCAGCAAAAGAATGACACGAATAGCAAGCATCATCATCATCTTCCGCCTCCAAAAACCAAGCCATAACCTCATCGCTCATCCCCCCCCAAAGCTTTCGCACCTTTCCCGTACATGCAAACAGTAACGACCCTACGCGGAATAAGCCTGTTGCAGTCGGCAGCGACGTGGGGCCAAGTCTCACCCAGTAATCATGCACAAACTGGGAAAACAACAGCCATACAGTAACACCTTTACCGAATACCACAGTCTTCTACCCAAGGGATGCATGCATGTCCCTCGTTCTAAGACATTCGTACGAAACTACAGCTACCTAGGAAACTCGGCCATTCAAATCTCTCATGTTTTAGGTACGACGATACGAAATTGTGATAAAGATAGGTACGAATGGGTGGGAACGGGGAATACATCGCTAGACTAAAAGGCTGAGCGGTAGTAAAGTATATCTACAGTGTACTATGTAGTAACCCCATCCGTGACCTAAGCTAGTGCACTAAGATAGCCAGCTATTGGCGCTTCGGATATTTGAGAAAACGATGACTATTATGCTCAGGAGACTAATGTTGAGCATGATCGGTCAAATAGTTAGTTGTCATTCGGGCCAAGTAGACAGATCGAATCAGCCTCCTCGAGGCCTCGATTCCTCCTCGCTCATTTATACAACATAATCGAAACACAAACCGCACCTATTCGACCTGAAACCTCCAACGCTATCCCGGACTTGCCATCCTCCTTCCCATACCCACTACACCTTCACCAGCTCCCCAACCTCGCCCTCCGACTTACATTCCCAAGCCCGGAGATAGGTAGACTCGCCGTCATACTCCTCCAACCCTGCGAAATACCTCCCTCCCAACCTTTCTAGAATCTCACAGCGCTCCGCCATAGACCTGGCGAGATTTACTCTCCCCGCATCAGGAGGCGGCTGGTTATCTTCCTCCAGAATGCCTTCCATGTTGGTATCGCAGTCCAGCACCCACAGCCCACCACTCCCAGTCCCCCCATCGTAACCGGCACGTACATCAGAAGCAGTAGTCCTCTCCCACCCAACTTTGACCCACCTCCTCTCCCGTAGCACCGGCTCCGCCACCCTTCCATCGTCCACGTCGTCGATTGCAGGCTGGAACCCAGCGTCAAATCTACTCACGAACCGATATCTCGCCTCGCTATCCCACCACTTCGCGCCTAGTAAGAGTAGGTCGCGGCAGAACGCATCTTCCTCTAACATAACTGGGTCTAGATCAGGTTTGTTAATAAGACTAGGGCCGCGGTTGCGCTTCAATGGCGGATCGGTAGTACTCAACCCGAGAAAACTCAAGTCCACGTGCGTGGCGTCATTGAGAACTATTACACCGCCCCGCGATGGCCAGCCGTAGATGGCGACGCTGGTATCTGTAAACACGGTGCGGCGGGTGGAATCGTCTGGATTCTTAGGGCGGACGTAGATGGGGCCAGGCCTGAGGCGGGGTGTAGACTGGAGGATTCTGAAGTATTTGGCAGCGGGAGTCGCACTGATGTAGTCAGAAGCCTGGTCGGCAAGGCGTTGGTAGGCATGGGTCGTAAAAAGGGATTGTAGGATGAAGACACTAAATTTGGAGTTATAAGTAGAATGAAGAGGTTTGGGGAGAGATAAAGAGCTTACACGATGCTTCCAAGGCCAATTGCTGTCAGTATCAGTCGGAATTCATTGGTCCAGTCGATCGATGAGAGGGATGATATGAGTAGCGATTTTGCTTCGATCATGAGACTGTGGAAGTCCGAGTCGTTGTTCATCGTCCCCACGAATATTAATATACGCAATATGAAAATAAGAGCCCAAGAATATAGGATAAGATGCTCAGATGTGACAGAGGATGGAGCGTGGCTTTACAATAGGTGGTAGAGAGACGGGAGCGAGGGGAATACCAGCCCCCAGATTGGATGCCCAGCATCTTGTAGGATTCCGCAGCCTGTAGCACTGTGAATGACCCGTGGATGCTCTACAGACATGAAGGAGTGAAAGAGCGAAAAGGGGATTCTCACGCCTCTCCAAGACTGGCCCTCGGTCCGGCCTCGGAAGAACTATTATCCTCTTTCGGCTAGAATATGATGAAATGTATGGTGCTCATGAGTCATCTGCACGTGATTTGGGTGTAGTGCAATAGTATTATGATAACTAATGGATGGATGTAGCTATATAGAATGGAATGACTGTTACGAGAAATCTCTACTAGTCCGCTAAGACCCCCTAACTAGTCCTAATTAGTAACTACTAAGGTTGACCCAGCCTAAGTTCTAACACTCCCTCTTAGATTAGTAATAATAAGGTAGGCTGCCTATTATTAACTACTATATTTAAATACCCTTATACTTTACTTAGAGCTAGTCCTAATTATTATCTAGCTAGGCCGAAGTTAATAGGGCTAATAGCTTTTATTAGTAGGTCGGTATAATATACTTTAATATTAACCTATTAAAGACAGATTTCTTTAGTTTTAAAAACTAGTTATTAAATTAAATAATATCTTATTTAAATATATTTTATAGTAGTATAATTAATCGGGTTAGTAGCTAATTTTATAGCTACTTAGTTATTAATACTTAGGAGTACTAGTACTACTCCCTTATTATACCCTAGCTCTTTAAGTATAGTACCTAGATATAGAGCTTCTTTATATACCTCTACTATAGTAATATATTTAGACTCGTATATAGATATCGCTACCAGCTTTTATAATTTAGATTACTAGGCGATAGAGCTATTAAATAGTTTATAGATATACGCCCTAGTAGAACGAGACGTCTTATAGTTATTATAGTATAACGCGTTAGTAAAACCCTCTAGGCTATTATTATTACCTAGTTAATAGATAAGACCGTTGTTAACTATTCCTAATAGATAACGTAGTACCCTTTTCGCCGTATTTATATATTACGGAGTAGGGTTATTAAGTAAATGACTTAGGTTACTAATAGCGTATATAATATTTAGCCTAGTTATAATACTCAGCTAATTAAGTACTCTTATAAGGGACTAATAAGACTCCCTTTTAGATAAAGAGGCTATATAGCTATTAGAAGTAATAGCGATATTAGCCTATTCTATAAGTGACTTAGCTAGCGAATAATTTTCTATACCTAGCTATTTTAATAATTAATTAATATATTTTATTTAGATAACCTAAATAGAATAGTTATCTAGATTTCTAATAATATTTATTCCTAAATAGTCTTTTAGGTCTCCTATATATTTAAAGTTAAACCTCTTATTAAGTTCCTTCTTTATCTAGGTAATTAGGTCCTAATTACGTGTTATAAATAGTAAGTTATTAATATATACTATAATAATAACTTTTATAGTAGTATTAATAAATATATAATAATTATACTCTAGGCGCTTAAAACCTAGAGACTTAAGTACCTTATAAAGGGTTTTATACTATTTATAAGACGCTTATTTAAGGCTATATAGAGCTTTATTTAGTCTATAGAGGTGTCCTTATTAGCTATTAGTAAAGCGGTAGGGTTACTCTACCTAGATTTCTTCCTAAACGAGCGATTCTAAGAAGGCCGCGACGACGTCTAAATACTCGACGACTAGCCTATATTTAACTATTAGGGCTAGGAGGAGTTACTATAATAATACCTTTAAGGTTAATAAAAATATCTTATTAAAATTAATCCCCTTAGTTTAGTAGAAGCCTTTAACTACCTACCGTACTTTATATTAGCTAATTTCGCCTATTAATCTATATTTATAGGATAAGACCTACCTACCTAGTAAGATATATACTTTATAAGGTAGTTAATATAGTTCTTACTATATTATCTACTTATCGTGATTAGCTAGTTCTTCTTCGGCGGTAGTAAGCTATTTATCTTTATTAGGTCTACTAAGAGCCTCGTCTATTAACGTTAGGTAAGGACGCTCTTTAGTACTAGTAACGACGCGGGTAAGTATAGCTCTAAACCTATTAGGGTTATTAGAAGACTTTATACCCCTCTTATTCGTCTAGCTATAGTTAATCTATAGTTTATTATAACCGGAACGACGTAATATATTAGGAATAATTCTCTAAGATTTATTATTTTAAGATAATCGCTTATTAATAATAGCTAATAGTATTATAGTAGTAATTTAGCGTGTTAAACTATCCTAACTATTCTAATATTAATTAGTTAGTAATTCTAACTCCGCTTAGTTATTTTTAATAGTCTAATTATTTAACTTATTCTAATTTAATTTAGGTGGATTATCCTAATTACGTCTATTTAGACTAGTCGGCCTACTTATATTATTAGTTAGGCCTAATATTAATTAGTTAGATAGAAAAGTTATTACTAATCTATTACTAGTATTATTAGTATTTTTAGTATTATCTAATACTCCCTCGATACCCTATTAATTAGGGGTAGTTACTCCCTCTAAGACCTAATTACCGCTATCTAATTAGTTAGTATAGAGCTGGCCTAGGAGGTCTACTATATTATCGTCGCTAAAGTCTCCCTCTATTAGGAGCTTATTATCGTCTATTAATAATATAGCGGCCCTCTTATCAAATACTATATATACTAATTAAGTAATATATTATCCCTTAATATCTTATACGCGGTAGATACTCTTACCGTCGTAACTAAGGAAGCGGTATTTAATAGCCTTATTATCTAGTTTTTTTCTTATTTAGTAATATATTAAACGAATAGTACTAATATCTAAATAGCTTTAGGTATATTAATTAGGGTTCATAGCCGTACTATTTCTTAAAGGGGGACTTCCTATCCTTACTAGGTATAAGGTTCTTAATGTAATTAATATAATAGATAGCCTTATCCTAGAACTCTCATAGTAGTCCAGCGTTAATAAGAACTGTTCTAACTTTACTAAATAGTATCCGGTTCTTCTATTTAGCGATCCTATTCTAATAAGGGTTATAGGGTACTAATAGGGTAATAGATATCCTATATTCCTAGAAAATTTATTAATATTTACGGCCCTAAACTAGTTTATTATCGCTTTAAATAAAGGCTATTTTATACCCCTAGTTTTTCTAATATTTTATTTAGAACTCGAGTTTTTATAGTAACTCTACCCGACTAGTTATATAATCTATTTAAGTAAACCCTATTACTTTATATATAGATACTATTACGTTAGTATACCCCCTAAGGGTAGTTATATAGCTTACTAACGCTAGGTTAATATACCAGTATTAGCTAGGGATAGTAACTCTAGCTATTAGTATACGTAAGGGTATTTAGGTAATTTTCCCTAATATATAACTCTTATATAGTTCCTATATCTCGTATTTTTATAGGCGATTAGCGGCCTTATAGTTAATATTAGTAGCATATACTATAGCCTTTATAGCTTCTATACTAATATATCTATATCTCTTATACTATTAGGTCTAAGACGCATCGTTCTTAGCTAGGACTATTAATTTAAGGCGGAATAACCTTATCTAGTAGGTCTATATAGTCTCTAGCTAGTAGGTACGGTTATATAAGAAGGCTTATAGCACCTCCTCACCTCGTTTATTATAGAATATATTTTTTCCTCTACTACCGGTATATATATAGCCTTATAGGTCTAGCTACGTAACGGATAGGAGGTTATATTCGATATTTAGTACGTAACGAATACTAGTTAGTAAGAATTCGCTAACCTTATTATTAATAGTTACCGGGACTTATACTATTCTAATCCCTTTAACTTTTATTAATTTACCCCTAGTTAGTCCTAATACCGTATAGTTCTAGACTAGTAAATAGTCGATAAACTTAGATTAGTCCTAGAAGGTATACTCCTAGTCTCCTAAGTTAATAATAATCTTATAGGTCTTATTATTATATTATAAGCTATACTTAAAGCGAGTAGTATAGGATTTATCCTATTTTTATTCATCTAGATTTTATTTACTTTATTAACGACTAGGACGTCTATCTTAATAGAATTATTTATTCCGTATATCTAGCTCTTTCTTTATTTTAGGAATAAACCCTTCTAGTACATTCTTTAAATTAGAATACTAGTAGTCTTTTATACTATACTAGTAGCTACAAAATATATATTTATTATTATTATTACTCTAGCTTTTATTACTAGGCTTATTTTAATATTAGCCTTATTTTAGCTATTTACTAAAATTACTAGCGTATACCTTAGATTCTTTAGTCTTTATAGGTATAAACCTATTAACTAATAATATAGTAATATACTTAAAATCCTATAACTCCTTCCTAGATCAAGCGATCTTAGTAAGGGTATAAACCGCTTCCTTTATCTTATCTAGTAGACCCCTCTTAAAGACTACTATCTAGTAGTCTATTTCTAGCGGACTCCCTATTTATAGAAGCTTATTTATATATTCTTTAAATTTAGTAAGGTAGGTATAAAGGTCTTTAAATTAATCTAAATAAAGCTTATATAAGGCGAAGTATATTACTTTCTTAGTAGCGTAGGAGTCTATCTTATATAATAACTTTAATTTAGCTTATACTTCTTTTACTATTATTAAAGTTTTAATTATACTATAAGCTAATAGCGATATAGTAATATAAATAGCGGCGAGTACTCGCTCCTTTAAATTAATATACTTTTCCTATTTATCCTTATCTACCTCTTTAATAGGTAGTTTTACTCCTCTAGTAGTAGGTAAGTTAGGGTTAATTAGCGGTTTATATTCCAGTCTAATAACCTTAAATATACTATTAACTACGAGAGATACGCGTATAGTAATTTCCTATAGTTTATAGTTCTTAGTACCTTTTAGCTTCTAAATTTTATAATAGTTAAATATAATAGTACCTATTATAAATAGTTCTAGGAATATTTCTTCTAGAGTAACCCTAAGTCTTAGTAAAAAGCTTACTATATAATTTATATAGTTCCTAGGTTACGTAGAACCTAGGCTTATAACCTAATAAAATATATAATACTTATAAGTTATCTATACGTGATTTAGGTGTAGTACAATAGTATTATAATAACTAATAGATAGATATAGCTATATAGAATAGAATAACTATCACGAGAAATCTCTACTAGTCCGCCAAGACCCCCTGACTAGTCCTGATTAGTAACTACCGAGGTTAACCCGGCCTGAGTTCCAATAGAATACACCTTTTGCCAAGCTTTTGCTGGCAGCCGCAGCCCTCAACAACATAATTCAATAATTCCCACGGATTCAGCACCTCCCTAACGTCCATTGATACCTCGTACCATCAATTAAGCAGACCAACGGCTACCATAGGAAGTATGAGCGTCCAAACAATCTCCCTAACGCCCTTCACTGATCAGAAACCCGGAACGTAAGTGCTCCATCCATTTACGGCTTCTGTGGAAACGAACCTCGAAATGCGTTCCTACAACTCACATACAAACCGACTTCTTCTCTCGCTGAGAGTTCGTCTGACAGCCCTGTAGCTCAGGGCTCCGCAAGAAGGTTACGGTCTTCCAGCAGCCCCACTATAGCGAATCTTTCGTCACCAGTATCCTTCTTTCGATTCCCGAGGGCGCCCAAGGCAGCTTCTTGGTCATTGGAGGAGATGGACGATTCTACAATCCAGAAGTCGTGCAGCTGATTGCCAAGATAGGCGCGGCGTATGGAGTCAAGAAGCTTCTGATCGGGCAGAATGGCATCTTAAGTACACCTGCTGCTAGCCATGTCATTAGGAAGCGAAATGCGACAGGCGGAATCCTACTCACCGCCAGCCACAACCCGGGTGGTAAGTAGCCGTCTTTATGAGCTATGCCGTTACAGTAGCGGATCAATTGAGTGACTCTCAATTACTAGGTCCCACGAACGACTTTGGGATCAAGTACAATCTGGCAAATGGCGCTCCTGCACCAGATTCGGTCACGAACAAGATTTACACAACCTCCAAAGCCCTCACCTCATACAAGATTACCGACATCCCCGATGTGGACATGTCGAAGATAGGAAGCAAAACATGCGGTCCTCTCGAGGTTGAGATTATAGATTCTACGACCGATTACGTCGAGATGTTGAAAGACATCTTTGACTTCCCACTCATCAAGTCTTTCTTGGACAGCCACAAAGATTTCAAGGTGCTCTTCGATGCTCTCAACGGGGTGACTGGACCTTATGGTACCGCAATCTTTGAGAAAGAGCTTGGATTGCCTAGCAGCAGCACACAGAATTGCATACCATCCCCTGACTTCGGTGGAGGTCACCCAGACCCTAATCTAGTCTATGCCCATTCTTTAGTGGAGGCTGTCGAAAAGAACAAAATTCCCTTCGGTGCCGCCAGTGACGGAGATGGAGACAGAAACATGATCTATGGCGCTGGTGCCTTTGTCTCCCCCGGAGACAGCGTAGCCATCATCGCTCATTACGCCAAACTTATCCCGTATTTCCAAAAGCAAGGAGTCTATGGCCTCGCACGCAGCATGCCCACGTCAGGAGCCATCGATCTTGTGGCCAAAAAGCAGGGTCTTGAGAACTACGAGGTCCCTACAGGCTGGAAGTTCTTCTGCAATCTTTTCGACACGAAGAAGATGTCAATTTGCGGTGAGGAGAGTTTTGGGACCGGAAGTAACCATATACGCGAGAAAGATGGACTATGGGCCGTTATGGCTTGGTTGAACATCATTGCTGGCGTTGCCAAGGAGAAACCAGGCGTGACGCCAAGTATTTCGACCATTCAGCACGAGTTCTGGAACATATACGGCCGGACATTCTTCACCCGATACGACTATGAGGGTGTTGACAGTGACGGCGCCAACAAAGTTGTTGCAAACCTGACCGAGCTGATTACCACTAAAAAGTCTCAGTTCGTTGGCTCCACCATTCAGGGACGGAAGGTGCTTGAAGCAGATGATTTCTCCTACACGGACCTTGATGGCAGTATTAGCAAGAATCAAGGCATCTTCGTCAAGTTCGACGACGGTAGCAGAATTGTGGTCAGGCTGTCAGGTACAGGAAGCAGCGGTGCTACCATCCGGTTGTACGTCGAGAGACACGAGGAAGACTCTACCAAATTCAAGTTGGATGCCCAGGATTACCTCAAGGATAATATCAAGCTGGCCGTACAGCTCCTCAAGCTGAAAGAATACGTCCAAAGGGAAGAGCCAGATGTCAAGACGTAGGTATCGACGAGAAGGATGGAATGAAAAGTCGTCAGCGGGACCGTTCGCATATCTCCTGTTGACCATGAGCTGGGGCATACGAAGCTAATGTGGTGGTGTCTTGGCGTTCAAAATTAGACATAAAATCGCAGCGCACGTTTGACGAATATCATTTCATCTCTTTGTGCCACGACATCCAAAATGACATCCATCATGATTGGTCTATTCCAGAGGGGACGGGAGACACGTTGATGAAACGATTGGCTAAAATTCCCCACCCATTACCAAGGTTCTGTCTTCATGATCCCACTTTATCGTTATGCTTTGTCTTTCATATGTTGTTGTCCTTGGTCTATGTGATTATATTCGGCCCCAGCTCTTCTAAGCTTCAAGAAGCACATTCGTCCAAAGAACTATTAATTTCATTCTCCTACACTGCATACCTTAGGTTGCTACTTATTGTAAGCGATGATATCAATAATATGCCCTCTATGCCTACCTTAACACCCGCGACCCAAATCCTAGTTACGGTTCGGGACGCTATCCTCCTCTGTTCCGAATCACCCTACCAGAACCAAGTTTGTGGATCCATCTTAGTAAAACTTGCATTAATCTCTGGCATATGGCTGAGCCTTGGTTCTAAAATTGGTCATCTCTTGTATGTATTAGGATCAGGGGAGGCTCTGGATTATTCGTGGGTTTCGAGCATGAAAAGTATCACGGTATCGAAACGAAGCCTTAGACCTTCGACTTTGTGACCATGGGCTGCACGCCACAGATTATCTACTAGCTGAACCTCCTGATCATTCGGCTACGTTCTGCATGTTCATTGGAGACCGTTATTGTGCCGCGTGTGGAATGAGAGGTAAAGCGTCTGTTTGAATGGTCTTTCTAGGTGCTGTTGTTCAGCACGTTTCCTTTGTCAGTTTTTTCATTCAAGATGCCAGTGTTGGGATAAATGCATTTTATATCGAATGCTGGCTGTCATGACAGATCTATGCATGGTTTCATCATTTCTGACCAACTCAAGTAGCGGAACTTAGATTGAACGTCAAGATCAGAGTCACGATCCCCTACATATTGGGATATCTCTATGGTGGAACTGACTTGTCATTTGCAGGGAAGAAATGTAAGACACTTCCGAGACCAGCGATAGGTGTATGCTAAAGGAAAACTTCAATTCACACGTCGGATGTTGGAGACTACCCGTCATGGGTCAGCACCGCGCTGGACGACCCCGTCGTTGCGATCCAGGCTTGTATCTTTTGCATAGACGGTTACTGCTTCAATCTTTTCAGGAGTACACTCTACATCACCACATCCCTCACGGAAGGACACATATCAGATGTCGTCACCATCAGCCTATGACAGAACACTCGAGCTGGACTTCCATGTATGAATCTTGGAGCACGTCAGACATCCTCATCGCTGACATCGTTGCAGGTGTGGAAAGCATGGAAACCAAGATCAGCCGACCAAGTACCCCTTCGCTACTGCAAACAGGAGTGATCTGGCCATACCTGCAGACTTTAAGGACCATTGAGGATATCTTAAGCAGCTATGTGATGTTCATGATCTACACCTTCTCTGCCCAAGCCTTGACGATACATGACGTTGCTGCTTCCAGCAAGAGTTCGCTGCTGGTGAGAATAATCCAGTAGAATCCTCGCGGCTTGAAGTGGAGATGACAGGCTAGCTTTCCTGCGTTGAGGACGCGTGGTACACAGTACGGTCGTTTGAGAAATATCTGTATTGAATTCATACTCTCCAGACCAATGTCAGTGCATGGAATATAGCCAGCCATCATCGCCAAGTTCTCGAGAATGTGATGTTTCAGAGTGCAATGGTTTTCCTTGCCCACCAGTAGAATGGACGGTCTTGTAACCCTAAGTATTGATGAAGTTAACCGCCTTGTGTTGGTATACTTCCACGATGGGTCGAAATCCAGAGCCGATGAAGACTACGGGCTAGAAACGCCGTTCCAATAGGTCTATGTATCACATGTGCACGTCTGGGTCGCAGAGCAAGGTGTGAGGGCGATATCGAGCATGACAGAGGGAGTAGAGGATGATCAGCTTGGCTTTCCTGTAGAGTGACGTGCAAAGTGCTCCGCCCGCCTTGTCTCAACCCAGTTGCGCGTTTGCCCCTCCTGAACCCGCCAAAGAACCAGATCGTCATTCTACTGATATGGCCTTCCTGCCCACCTGCCTTCTTGACCCATTCACTTACCAACTATACCTGTAGATCTTCATTCTTTTACCTACCAGTATGTCAGGCTTATCCAGAGACGAAGGCGGAGGAGTTTCCCCCCAGAACAAAGGGTCGTGGTCCACCTTCCTCAAGGTACACTCCTCCATGGAACGTCTCGGGTGCACGTCTCTTGTCTAACGTCTCTCATAGTCAATCGCCTCTTTCAATGGCGACCTCTCCTCCATGACCGCTCCTCCCTTTATCCTAGGCACAACATCCCTTACAGAGTTCTCTGCCTACTGGACCGAACATCCACACATCTTCGTTGCGCCAGCGTTAGAGCCAGACCCCGCAAAGCGTGCCCTATTAGTCTTGAAGTGGTTCCTTACTACACTGAAGCAGTCATACAGCAGTAGGAACGACAAGTATGGGTCGGAAAAGAAGCCACTAAACCCTTTTCTGGGTGAGCTGTTCCTCGGGAAGTGGGAAGATGAGTCTGGTACGACGAACCTGGTCTCGGAACAAGTCAGGTACATCACTCGACTATGTACATTTTATATACAAACGCTGATCAATCGTAAAGCCATCACCCACCGGTAACAGCCTACTGTATCTGGAACGATAAGCATGGCGTTCAGGTATGCTTCCTTATCGCACAATTAGATCTACAGCAATCGCTAATATGCACTGTTTTACAGCTACAAGGCTACAATGCCCAGAAAGCCTCCTTCTCACGGACAATCCACATCAAACAAATCGGACACGCCCTCTTCACAATAGCCGCTTACAACGAATCCTATCTCATCACCCTACCCGCCCTCCACATCGAAGGTCTCATATACGGTAAACCATTCGTCGAGCTCAACAACTGCACCTTCATCACCTCCTCGTCCGGATACGTAGCCAAGATCGATTATTCCGGTAAAGGCTGGGTCTCGGGCAAGAAGAACAGCTTCACCGCCACATTGTATCCCGCCGGCAAAGAGAAAGACATACTGTACACAATCGAAGGCCAATGGACCGACAGCTTCACCATCAAAGCCGGTGGCGGCAGCCACCTGAAGAAGGCCGCGCCGATAGACACCTACAACGCCAAAACCTCCAAAACCACACCCTTACAGATCGCCCCGATCGAGCAACAAGACCCCATGGAATCGAATCGCGCTTGGCAGCATGTCATCGCCGGGATCCAAAAGTCCGACATGGATCAAGTTCACATTGAGAAATCCAAAATCGAGAACCTGCAACGCGACCTGAGGAAAAAGGAGCAAGACGAAGGCCGGACGTGGCAGCGACGGTACTTCACGCACAGCGCCACTTCCGACCCGATCTTCGAGCAATTGGTCAAGGCGATACCGGGCGAGCGAATCGAAGCGGACAAGACGGGCGGCGTGTGGAGATTCGACGAGAGCAAAAAGGTGCCGGCTGGGGCGTCCGAAAGCCGACCTGCACAAGGTTCGGAACTGTGAGGGTGTTGGCTTTTATATTCGAGATAGAAAGCCGACCTGGTTATGTATGGAATGACTGGCTAGGCGAAGGATGGCTCTTTGAAGGGTAACGGTCCGAGGGAATCGAACGGGACAACATGCTCGCTGGCTAGCAAACAGCGACCTGAGGAGGTATAGACTACGTCGAGCTGGAATAGCTGAGAGGAATGGGCTGGACTGGACTGGACTGGGCGGGACTGGATACCGGAAGATTATATTCACATGCTTGCACGAACCGATTACATACATACCTACTGTAGTCGAGACTTCTTTACGAACAGAGGGTAATTCTATCAGTCGACACTACCTTACATAGAGGGTATCACCACGTATCCCTAGATAGATCAATCCCATTCCCATTACAACTCACACAACCAGAACCTGAACCTATATATCCCCATCGAGCTTTCCTCAAATCGATACCAGTATCATTATAAGACCTACCTTACCTACCTACCTAATGGTATTACAGAATAAGGTAATAGATATATCTCTAACTAATTCCATCCTATAATTTATAGAATATCCTATCTACTATATTAAATATTAAATTATCTCTTATATTACTCCTTCTATTAAATAAGATTCTACTATATATAAATTAAGCGCGTTAGATTAGTACTTTAAACTCGAGTTAGGTATCTAACTTAACTCTTAGCGAGTTAAGACTAGGTTCCTAGCTTAAGTATTTAAGTTAGTATTAATAGTTAGTACTAAGTATTTAAGTTAATACTAAGTAGTAGTACTAAGTATTAATCTAAAGTATTAATCTAACTTATTAAGACCTTTTTCTCTAATAATATTTTCTATTATTAGAAGTATTTCTTACTATATTTTTCATTTTTTTCCCTATTATTATTATTATTATTATTATTATTATTATTATTAATAGTAAACTAGAAACTTATATAGAAAATTTAAAGCTAGAAAATCTACTAAAAGTATATTTTCTAGGTAAGATACTAGAAATAAATAGGAAAATTATAGGTTTTTTTTTATTCTAGCTTAAAAGTCTTAAATATAGAAAATCTAGATTTAAGGTCTTAAATCCGTGATTTTCCTCTAGTACTAAGAAGAAATAGGAAGCTTACTAGAGTTATATTAGTTATACTATTAATACTAGTATAATATAGGTTTTAAATATAGTTAATTTATATAATTTATATATATATAGAGTATCTCCCTCTAGCCTAGCCTTATATTTTATAATTATATTATACCTACTATTAATTCTTATTAAATACTAGTACTACTACTATTAATTACTAGACTAACTATTTTTTAGTACTTAGAAGTCCTTTTAAGTATTAATCTTTCTTATTAAAATACTTCTAGCTAGCTTATTACCTGTATAGGTTTAGCGTTATATAATAATTATAAGTTTAGTTCTAAATAAAACTAATATAATTAGTCTATTAATTATTAATAAGACTTAGTTACTTATTAGAATTACCTAGTTAGTACTAGATTTATATAGTTATATTATAACTAATTAGTAGGACTTATCTCCTATTAATCCTATTATCTAGTATTTCTAAAAGTTACTAAATATATAATTAGTAACTTATAGTATTATTTCTAGTCCTAGGGCTAGTATATAAGCGCGCTAGTTATATATAGAAAATATATATATTTTTATAATATACTAGCTCCCTAGTTTACTAATAAAGGAATTAAATTTAGGATTAAATTTATAAAGTTATATAATACTAAATATAGTAGCTATCTTATATCTTACTTAAGGTATATAGTATTATTATTATAATAGTCTTAATTCTTAATTATATAAGAGTTATAATATTATAAGTCTAATAGTAACTTATATCTAATTACTCCTTTCTACTCTACTAGCTTTAATCTACCTACTTACTATTTATAATCCTCCCTCTTATTCCTTATAACTCTTATAAGAGGTAGAGGCTATTAGATTAAAGTAGGAAACCCTTATAAGGGGTAGGAGTTATCTTAGTTATTAGAGTAGGAAGTTATCTTCCTTAAGAGTATCTAATTATACTAGATAAAAGCTTATAAATTATTTTAAAGGATTCTTTATATTCTATATCCCTTTTATATAGGCCTTAAAGACCTTTAAGGTATTATAAGTAAGTAGAAGGCTATATTTAAATATTTAAGTAGTATTTAATTATAATTCTATATTTTCCCTAATATATTATCTTTTCTTTATTACTATTATAAATTATGATATAAGTATTAACTAGGCCCTTTGAATTATTTTTAATAAATTAGATATAGTAGTATCTTTAACTCTTACCTATATTTCTTTATCTTTTATATCTAATATAGTAGATATAAGTAGTATCTTATTAATTATCTTTTTTACTAGGATAAGTATATTAGATTAGACTATAATATATATATCTAATTATTCTATATAATTTACTACCTTAATATACTTAGTAATAAGATTCTTTAATATCTTATTTATTTAGGCTAAGGCTATATTAGCTTCTCTAAGGTATAAGGACTACTAATAGGTATTAGTAATATCTAGTAGCTTTATATTAGCTTAGGTCTAATAATAGGGGGTAGTATTAATAATATATTTTATAAGGCTTCTTTCTTTAAACTTATAATACTTATTATATATATTTCTCTATCTATTACCTTAAGAGGAGCTTTTAGGTTTAGGAAAAGCTTATTAGTTTTAAGGCTTATAATCTTTTAGTTAGAAAGCTTACTAGTCTTAAAGGACTTCCTACCCTTAAAGGGGTCTAGTAGGGGTAAGGAGTTTATACCTAAGCCTAATATTAACCCTTAAATAGTATTTTTTCCTTAAACTAAGAGGGATTAAGTAATTATTAAGGTGGTATATTTCTTAGAATTAAAAGTATTATTATTATAAAGGATATATATTATCTTCTCCTTCTTTCTAAACTTTTTATAAGTAATATAGTTATCTCTAATATTAATTATATATAAATAGTCTTCTTATACTTTAATAGGGCTTATAATAGTATACCCTATTATATTAAAGTCTAGGGGCTATTATATTAAAGATTTATTTATTCCTACTCTTAAAGTAACTACTAGTTCTACCCTTATTAGTAAGATCTTAACTCGCCCCTATACCCTTAGTAAAGGCCTTATACCTATAGGCCTAGGGCTAGCCCTAAGGGCCCTACATCGGTAAACTAGGAAGTAGAATAGAAAATCTAAAACTAGAAAATCCGTTAAAAGCGTATTTTCTAGGTAAAATACTAGAAATAAATAGGAAAATTTTAGGTTTTTTTATTCTAGCCTAAAAGTCCTAAATATAGAAAATCTGGATTTAAGGCCTTAAATCCGTGATTTTCCTCTAGCGCTAGGAAGAAACGGGAAGCTCGCTAGAGTTATAGTAGCTACATCGTTAATACTAGCGTAATATAGGTTTTAAATATAGTTGATTCACGTAATTTATATACGCGTAGAGTACCCCCCCCTAGCCTAGCCCCGTTTCTTATACCTATATTACGCCTGTAATTAATTCTCCTACTAAGTATTAGTACTATTAGTTATTAATAAGACTTAGTACCTTATTATAATTACCTAGTTAGTACTAGCCTAATATAGTTATATTATAACTAATTAGTAGGACTTATCCCCTATTAGTCCTATTACCTAGTATTTCTAAAAGTTACTAAATCTAGTTAAATACGCCTTTTCTAACTTATAGTATTATTTCTAGCCCTAGGGCTAATATATAAGCGCGCCTATTATATACGTATTTTCCGCATTTTTCCGTATTATTCTACATTCCTAGTTTACTAATATAGCCTAGCCCTAGGCCTATTATAATATATTACAAGGCCTTAAAGCTACTCTAGGCTCTAAAGGTAGTATTATATAACTACTAACTAAGTAATATTTCTAAAATTTATAAGTCTATAGATTTTATAAAGTTATATAACTAATTACTAAGTAAAACTATATTATATAACTACTTATTAAGTAGAAACTTTAGAAGTTTTAATATTCTATAATTAACGGGGGACTTAGGTAGTATACCCTAGAGCTACCCCTAATACTACCTTAAAAGCAACCCTAGAATTAATTAATTCAGCCGATTTCTATATAGGGGTAATATACTAGGGTAGGTTATAGTAGGAGTTAATAGTATAGTAGTTATATTAACTTAGGGTAGTTAATAATATAATAGTATTACTATTATAAGTACTTTAATACTATTACTTAGTACCTAGAAGCCTAATTATAGGATATTATAATACTATTATATAGCGCCTAGAAGCTTAATCTTAAGGCGGTCTTAGGCGCTAGGTAGATAGCCCTTATAACCTCTAGGGCCTTAGGCGGACTCGTATCTACCCCTACAGCCTATTACGACCCGTAACTCTTAAAGGTCGTCAGGAATTAATAGGTAGATCTCGTAGAGAGGAGTATTAAGGAGAAGACAAGTAGGCTTTATACTAAACTAGTCTAGTATAGAATTATATTTAATATCTAGGAGATTAGTCTAGTAGATAATATAAGTTAAATATGAAGCTCCTATCTAGAGAGAAAGTAATACTATTTATATAGATATAGGAAAGTCTATACTTATACTAATTACTAGTACTTAAAATTACCCCGCTTATTATAATCGTCTTATAATAATTATAATAACTAGGTAAGTAGTTACTTAACTTATTATATTAAGGTATATTTAACTTTAGTAAGTACTTATAATATCTACTAAGGCTCGCGTATTAAGGTTATAATATTACCCCTCCTTCTTTAAACCTTTATCCTAAAGGTTAATCGAGTATTTATATTATCTTATCCTTAATAACGCTATATTAAGTTATTAGATTAAGTTACTTATAAGGGAGTAGTTATAATAGTATTATATCTATAATATACGAGGTCTTAAAAAGAATATTAAGTATCTTCTCTTTTATAAAGGTATATAGAATATATTTAGCTAGAGAAGTAATATAATCTAATTATACCTATTATTTACTTCTCTAATATTAATAAGGCTATAAAGAAGCTTAAGCGCGAAGAGATAGAGATAGAGGTAGCTTAGGAAGCTACTAATAAGGCTACTCGTTAGAGTAATAAGGTTACTTATTAGAAGTAAATAAAATTAAAATATCTTTATTAATAAAAGCGTTTTCTAAAGGAGTATAAATAATAGATATTTAATAAGGGGCTTAATGATATTAAGTAGCTAGAATATCTAGAAGAACTTAAGAAGGTACTCGCTACCTATCCTACTTTCTTAGAGTTTAAGGGTTCTAGGACTCTCTCTCCTAGAGCTCTTAAGTAGATTACTTAGGGTATATCTAGGTTTAATAATACTATTAGAGGAGCTCTTAATAGTTTATAAGGTTTATAACTAGTTCCTAGGTATTTTCTAAGTCCTTATATCCTTTCTATTTTACTAGGTAACTCTAACCTTTTTATAATAGAATCTTTTTAGCTTTAAATTTATTCTCTTCCTCTATTCTAAAATAAAAGGTTTCTTATAAGGGCGTATTAGAATCTAACTATTCTAATATTAAGATATAGAATACTAGATAGATTTTAGTATTAGATAGAAGTTATAACTTATAATTAATAGGTCCTTTCTTTCTAATAATTAAAAATAGTCTAACTTTAATATAGTCTAATTTCTTACTTAGTCTTATACTCTTTAGGTTTTTTATAAGGAGGTATACTTTATCCCCCTTCTTTAATTAAGGGCTATTTTTTCTTTTCTTATTAGCTATATTTTCTATAGATATATTTCTATTATAGATTTTACTTTATATCTCTCTATATAACCCTTTTATATCTAATACTAATACTAAAGCTTTCTTAGTATCTAGTCCTTATCTAAGGTCTAGGAATAAGTTTACATATCTTTTATAGTTTATAAAGAATAGTAATAGCTTTATTATATTAGATCTCTTATTATTATAAGCTAATTATACTATTAGGAGTAGTAAAACCTAATTATTCTACCTTTTATTAATATAGTATCTAAGGTATACTTCTATTATTTAATTTATATATTCTATTTATCTATCTATTTATAAATAATATACTATTAATATTTATAGTTTAGTTCCTATTAAGGCGATTAAGGTCTTCTAATAGTTTAAGGTAAAGAGCTTATCCCTATCTAAAGTAATTAACTCTAGTATATTATAATCCCTAATAAGTCTATCTAATAAGATAAAACCAAGCTAACTAGTATTATAGGTTTCTTTATATAGAATTATAATAGTATACTTAGTAAGTTTATCTATAATAACTATTATTAAATTATACTTATTATTAGTTACTAGGTTAACTAACTAAGGTAGTTTTATAATAAAGTCTATTATAATATCTTTTTATAATATATCTAGAACTTTAATAAACTAAATTTATCTATATTTAGTATATCTTATAGACTTATTCTACTAGTAATATATATATTCTTTAATATATTATTTAATTAATACTCGTAGATTTAGCGTGGGATATATCCTTTAAATAAGTTCTAATATTTTAGAAACTTCTAGGTGTCCTAGTAGGGGATTATTATAGTAATCTCTAATTACTCCCTTAACCGCCTTAGGAGGTAAGTATAACTTCTACTTATATAATAATAGGTCTTAGTTAGGCTATTATTTCCTAAGCTTACTAGCTAAGGTATCTCTAATATATACTTCCTTTAAGTTAGGAACTATATATATTATAACTTAAATAGTTATTACTAGGTTCCTTACTAGTATTAATAATTTATTATCTTCTTATTTTAAGATAGGTTATATTATAATATCCTTTATTTATATATAATTAGATTATCTACTTAAAGTATCTACTCTTCTATTATCTTTACCTAGGGTATACTAAATTTTAAACTTATACTATCTAAGGAGTTTAGACTATCTAACTTATTATCGATTTAATTCTTTTATTATAATAAATCTAACTAAGTTTTTATAATTAGTAAAGATAGTAAGCTTAAAATAGCTCTTAGTATATACTCTCTAATATTATAATAAATATATAATAGCTAGAAGCTCCTTATTATATATATTATAATTCTATTCTACTACTATTATTTTATATAAGTAGTATACTACTAGGTACTATTTACTATTAGATTATTAATATAAATAGGCTTCTATTATAAGATCTAAAGTATCTATTTTAATATATACTAGCTCCCCGTTATAAAATATATAAAGTACTAGTAGATCTATATAAGCTTACTTTAGTTCGGTAAATACTTTCTTTCAGTTAGTATCCTATTAAAATCCCATATCTTTCTTAGTAATTTTAGTTAGTAGTAAGGCCTTCTTAGAGTAGCCTTCTATAAAACATCTATTAAAGTTAGTAAATCCTAAGAATCCTTATACTAATTTAATATTATATAGTATAAGCTATTCCTATATAGCCTAAATCTTTTTAGGACTTATATAAACGCCTTTAGTTATTATTATAAACCCTAAGAACTTAAATAAGGTCTTATAAAACTCGTACTTTTCCGGTTTTAAGAGGAGTCCCGCCTATAATAAGTATATTAATATATCTTATATATAAAGAATATATTCCTCTAGAGTTTTAGAGTAGATTAATATATTATTAAGGTATATAATTACTATCTAATCTAAATAGGCCCGTATAATATTATTAACTAGTACTTAATAGGTTACTAGTATATTAGTAAGGCTAAATAGTATAACTAGGTACTTATAATATCTATATTAAGTCCTAAATACTATTTTCTATTTATTACCTTCTTTTATTTAAATTAAGTTATATACTCCTCTAAGATCTAACTTTATAAAGATCTTTACTTTAGCTAGCCGATCTTATAACTTACTAATATTAGGTAGTAGATAATAATTTTTAATTATTATATTATTTAACTTTTAATAATCTATATATAGTTATAGTAATCCGTCTTTCTTCTTTATAAAGAGTATTAGATACCCTACTAGTAATTTAAATTCTTAAATAAATCCTTTTTTCAGGTTCTCGTCTAAGTACTTATATAATACTAAGAGTTCCTTTTTAAATAACGTATAAATAGGTCTAAATATTAGTTCCTTCCCTAGTTTAAGTTCGATCTTATAATCCTAAGATTAGTATTTAGGTAGAGCTTTTACTATTATCTCTTTTATAAAGAGGCGTTTCTATCTCTAATACTCTTATAAGATATTAGGAGTACTATTAGTTACTTTAAAAACTCTAACTTTATAGCCCTACTAACCTCCGCTAGTACCTATTAAGTCGGATCCTTTTCTTTTAAAGCTATCCTTATTTAAAATTAAAGTAATATATACTTTAACCGTCTTTTAGTTTAATTTCTTATCTACCGTCATCTACTATTAGCGTGTAGGGTAGAATCTAGCGATATTACTAGTTTACTTAAACTTAAGTACTTTTCTTTTCTAGTTAATTACTAGGTTATACTTTTCTAATTAAGGTATACCTAAAATAATATAATAAGTAGCTATTCTAATTATATTAAAAGATATTTCTTTATAATATTATTAAATTATAAATAGTAGTAAGGTTATCTCCTTAGCTACGCTTCCTATTAATAGGCTCGACCCGTTAGCTATTTATAAGTCGTATAAATCCTTCTTTCTTTATATTAATAGGCCTACTAACCGTACTAATACTTTAAAATTAAAGTTCTTAGATACTCTAGAATCTATTATTATTATAGTTCTCTAACTATCTATTCTAACTAGTATATTTACGTATACTATATACTCTATTAAGTATAATTATTATATTTTAGGGATTAGGACATTTATCTCCTTATACTTCCCCTTAGTATAAGGGATTACTCTTTTCCTAAGTTAGGGAGGAATATAGTAATTTTCTTCTACCGTATATATTTCTTATACTCGTTATAAAAATATATATACTATTCTATTAAATAGTACTTTATAATATCTTTATTATACTTCAGGTATTTATAAAGACTACTATACTATCTTTAGTTATAATTTAGGAACTATATATATTTTCTCTTAATTACTAGGTACTAGTTATAGCTCTTATTATAGTAACTAGTCTAGATCTTTCTATATATACGTATTCTAATTACTTTTCCTAAGTTTCTCTTTACTTAGTTATATATTAGGTATTATATATCGGCGTAAGCCGTCTAGTATATTACTCTATACTATAAGTATTATAAATTATTTTAGAATTTCTTCTAAAGGAGTCTATCTAAAACCTTTTCTTAGTAAAATTCTATTCTTTCCTTAAGTTTTATCTATTATAAATCTTTTAATATAATAATATAAGATTCTTTAAGGATCTTCTCCTTACCCTTCTTAGGTTTAGGACTAAGGTCTTCCTAGTCTAAGTTATTATTTTCTTAGCTATACCTAGGATATTCCTTCTAAGCCTATCTACTATTACTATTATTATTAGAACCTAGTTCTTTTAATTATTTATAAATTTACTTAAGTCGGTTCTTAATTCTTCTAATATTTCTCTATTTTATTGCGATTTATTTATATAGCTCTTCTTCTCTAGTCTAAAGTTCTTTAATATTCTTATCTATTAGATAGTTAATAAGTACTAGTAAGTCCTTTATAATTACGTCTAGTTCTTTATTACTATACTTATCCTCTAGTTAATCCTTTAGAGGTCTAGTTATCTTAATTAGTACTCTCTCTAGTACATTTAATTATAGTCGTTTTACTATATTTTTTAACCTGTAGTCTTTAGTAATATAGCCCGGTTTATTATAGTTATAATATTTTATTACTTTTCTATCCCCTTATTACTTCTTACCCCTAAATTTACCTTTCTTTTAAGTGAAGTCTAATTCTATTAGTATAGGTCTGTAAGGATTATATTATATATATCTTTTATAATATCCTCTAAAATAGATCCCTACTTATCTAAGTCTTATAATACTACTATTATAGCGTAACTCTATTATAAGCTTATAGAGTTAGTTATTAATTCTTACTACTACTCTAATAAGTATATCTAGTATATTATATATAGCTCTATCTTATATAAGTTCTTTCTTAATATTATCCTTTAATCCTTATTAATATATTATTATAAGTATATTATTATCCTAGTTAATTTATATTATATACTATTAAAACTAAGTTAAGTACTCTAATACTAACTTCTTCTAAGATAAGTACTAGATAACTTATACTACTATACTTTCTTTATTAGAGGGTCTAAATATACGCCTTATCTTTATATAAAAACGTGTAAAGCTTTCTATCTACTTCTTAATAGCGGCGTTATCTTAATTATTAGGACCTTTTATATATTATTTAAGATACGGGGTAGACTACCTCTAAGCCCGTCCTTATATATAGGTTATAATAAATAGAGGCTAGTTACTTAAAATAATAGTATCTTTATTAAAAGAGAAGTATAGTTATATCTATACTAACTACTCTTTTAGCTTCTTATAATTATTATAATATAAGTCTAGTTTAGTAATCTTAATACTATCCTTTACTTGAATAACTATTAACTATTATAAACCTTATTTACTTAGGGTAGAGTTTCTTTCTCCTAAGGTACTTATCTTAAGGGTACTTAAAGTATTATAACCTATAACTCTTAAAGGTTATTAGGGATTAATAGGTAGATCTTATAAAGAGGAGTATTAAGGAGAAGACAAGTAGGCTTTATATTAAACTAGTCTAGTATAGAATTATATTTAATATCTAGGAGATTAGTCTAGTAGATAATATAAGTTAAGTACGAAGCTCCTATCTAAAGAGAAAGTAACGCTATTTATATAGATATAGGAAAGTCTATACTTATACTAATTACTAGTACTCGACCTGTATTAACTAGAGTAACTTAGTAAGCGATCGTCCCGCTTACTACGGTCGTCTTATAGTAATTATAGTAACTAGGCGAGCGGTTACTCGACTCGTTATATCAAGGTATATTCGACTTTAATAAGCGCTTATAATATCTACTAAGGCTCGCGTACTAAGGTTATAACACGGCCCTAGGGCAAGCTTTCTTAAACTATAGCCCTAGGGGCCTAGGGCGGCCTAGGGCTAGTCCTAGATACCCCTCCAGGTTTTTAGAAATTACTAACGCTAGATTTTAATAGCTTAACCCTCTTAGAGAGAAGTTAAGAGCTATTAGTATTAATAAGGCTATTAGCTATAATCTATAACTTTATTAAAGTAATATCTAATATTAAGGGATTAAAGAATAAGTAGTTTATAAAGAGTATATCCTCTACTCTATTTTTATTTATAAGCGCTTAAGTAAACCCTATTTATAATATTAATTACTACCTTAATTATAATATAATTTAATACTTATAAGCTAGATATAATATTATTAGTAAAAGAGCTTATATAAGTTATAAGAGTAGTAGGGAATTCGTATTAAATAGTCTTAAAGAATTAGAGGGGTTTAAGGCTTATAAGAGAAGGATAGTAGGAGTTATATAATTCTAGTTAGTTACTTAGTAATATTACTTTTTTTTATCTAAGTTATTATATATCTTTAAGTTAAGTAAAATCCCTTCTAAGCCCTTTTTATAACGCGTTTAAATTACTATTTAACTTTATAAGTAGTTTAGATAAAGGTTATATAATAGGGGTAATATAATATAGTAAGTTAATAAAGTAAATTATTAAATTCTTATAATATTATTCCTTTAAAGGTATATAAAGTATTACTAGGTATATAAAGTATTATTAGAAGAACTTTAATACCTTACTAAATAGTTCTATTTTATTATAAGATATTTATAGGACTAGATAATTATATAATATTATAACTATTAGCTCTTTACTTATACTACTTCCTATTACTATTATAAGGTCCCCCTATCTATTATAAGGTAGTAACTACTATATTAAGTAAGGTTAGAAAGGCCTCTTAAGGTCCTAGCTTAAATAGATATTTTTAGTAAAACTATTATATTAACTCTAAGCTACTTTATAAGAGCTTAGTAGGTTCTTAGATATTCTAATAAGATTAATACCCCTTTTAAGATACTAGGTATTAAAGTTTATAATAGTATAACTTTAAGTCTAGAATTTCCTCTACTTTATATTCTATATAATTTCTATCTTTAGTAATAATTTTAACTAGGGGTAGAAGTAGTATAATATAGACTTTAATAGTATTTTAGTAATATAACTTATAAAGAATATATAGAATATTAAGTAGATTTTCATCTAGTATAATAATTAAAAGTAGTATAAATTAGGTATAATAATTTTAATTATAAGAAATAGTCTAAGCTTCTTATAATTAAGTTTCTTATATACCCTCTAAGATATAATATTATTATTCTAGAGTATTACTTAGTCTCTCTTCTAGAGTATAAAAGCCTTATAACCCTTATTATAATATTTTATTTATATATTTTAAGCCTTTATAAAAATATTTATTAGATATAAGTTAAGTTATTCTAGCTCCTTAGTAAACTTAAGGGTACTTATACTAGGATTAGATAAAAGTATATCTAATAATTAGAAGAGTATCTAATATCTCCTAATATAGATATAGAAAGGGGTATATTTTATAGTATAATAGAGACTATTATAATATATATACTCTACTAGAAGTAACTATAAAACCTAGTTATCTTATTAATAATTTATATATATATAAAGGTATTATTTAATTACCTAGTTCTATTACTCTATTAGCCTATCTATTTATTAGTAAAAGGTAGTTAAGAGCTAATAGTTACTATCTAAAGCTTATACTAATATCTACTAGAAGTAGGAGGTAAATAGTATATTATATTTACTAATAATTATATTTAATATATTATATAATTAGAAAACTTCTTATATGAATATCATAATAAATTACTTTCATATTATAATTTTATAATAGGGGATATAATAGTATATTTAATTAAAATAGTCTATAACTATTATAATATAGTTATAAGTAATATTATTAATAGAACTTCTACTTTAAGGTAACTTAGTAATAAAGTTAATAGCTACAGCCTCTTAAGGGCTATATAAGACTAGAATAGATATAAGCTCTTTATAAGGCTTATATTTAAAATACTTTAATTACTAAAAGGTATTAAAAGTCTTAATATACTCTTTAATATCTTTACCTATTATAAGCTAATAAAACTATTACTAGGTAATAGTAGTAGTATAATTCTAGCTAAGATAGCTTATAGTTATAAAGTTATAAAAGTTCCTAAGAATTTAAAGTTATAAGCCTTTATTATTAGATATATAAAACTAATTACTTTAGAAGTATAATAGGCCTACTACTTACTTAAAGTTAATACTATTAATTTTAGTAGCTATATTATCCCCCTTAAGTTTCTCTACTATTTCCTTTAAGATAGTTTATAAGAGCTTAGGGATCTAATCCTCCTTTTTAAGATTACTTAGATTAGCTACTACTTATAAAGCTACCTAGTAGCCCTTCTTAACTACTATAATACCTAATTTAAAAAAAGGGACTATTATATAAGATATATTAAATTTATTATAATCTACCCTTTTTAAAGGTATATCTACTAGGTTCTTTCTTCTAGGCTAGTATTATATTTTAAAGTTAAATACTAATAGAAATTTAGCTTAATATACTTATTAATAGCTAAGGGTCTTAGTAGTTAGAAAGGATTTAAGATTATAATAGTTTATAATAATTATAATTTAATATTAAGCCTCTTCTAAATACTTCTATTATACCTAGAAGGATATTATAATAACTAGGAGTTCTTAATTAAGTATATTATAATTTATCTTAGTAGGCGTAAGCTTTTAGTTATAAAATATAGACTAACCGCGTTAGATTAGTACTTTAAACTTAAGTTAGGTACCTAACTCGACTCTTAGTAAGTTAATACTAGATTCCTAGCCTAAGTATTTAGGTTAGTACTAATAGTTAGTACTAAGTATTTAAGTTAATACTATAAGGTAGTACTAAGTATTAATACCAAAGTATTAACCTAACTTACTAAGATATTAGTTCCAGAAGTTTAAAAGATATAATATAGTATTTAAAAAGGTTATAATAGGTATAGAACACTATCTTCTATTTATTACCTTCTTTAACCTAGATTAGATTATATACTCCCTTTAAATTAATCTTAGTATATATCTTTATATACTATAAATAGTCTAGGATCTTAGAAATTAAAGGGATAGGATACCTATTATAAACTATCTTATATCTTATCTAAGGTATATAGTATTATTATTATAATAGTCTTAATTCTTAACTATATAAGAGTTATAATACTATAGATCTAATAGTACTAACCTATATCTAATTACTTCTTCCTACTCTACTAGCCTTAATTTACCTACTTACTATTTATATTAAACCTATATAAGATATAAGCTAGTTATAAGTAGTTTAATAATTTAAGTTAATACTAAAAAGAACCCTTAAGTATAAAAAGAATAGTTACTCTAAGTACTATTCTAATCTCTAAAGCTATTATATAAGCGCGCCTATTATATATAGAAAATATATATATTTTTATAATATATAAGCTCCCTAGTTTACTAATATAAGTTAAAAATAGACTAGTAAAATAAGTTTATAGCTTCTCTACTTAAGATAAGTAGTTTTATTAAAGTCTAAAAAATCCTAAGTTTATCTAAGTTAATATAAGTAATATTAGTAATTTCTAAAAACCTAGAGGATTAGAAGGATATCTAGACTAACTGTTTTTTTAGTACTTAGTACTACTTTTAGGTATTAACCCGACTCGCTAAACTACTTATAGCTAGCTTATACCCTGTATAGGTTTAGCGTTACATAATAATTATGAATTCGGTTCTAAATAGAACCGACGCGGTTAGTCTAGGGATATCTAGAGCTAGCTAAAAGCCTACCTTAAGGCTTTAAAGTACTAGGCTAAGAAAGCTTACCTTAAAGTAGTAGAGATAGATAGTATAATAAACTTATTAATATTTATATTTAAATATCTATATAAATATATTATTTAAAATAGTACTCTTTATAAATTAGTAGTATTAGTAATAAATTATAGACTTTATAAGCTAGTCTAGATTACTAAGTATTATAAATAGTACTTTATTATATAATCTAATTTAATATACAAAAAATATATACTATTTTTAGTATATAACTATTTTTAGATATATTTAAATTTTATTTAAATATCTTAAAATAGTATATTTATATTTAAATATCCTACTAGTATATTTATATTTAAATAATTATTTGAATATATTCGAATATATATTCGAATATAAATAAAATCGTTATTATACTAAAATGCTAAGTTATAATTCTAGTAGGGTTTCTCGCTTAAAGATCCGTGCGATTTCTTCTAGTAGAGTCCTCGAGTGCCTTCAGGTTAAGCAGTTGAATGCTTAAGAGGACGAAAGATTATAAGAGGCAATTCGGAAAGGTAAGCAGTTTACGCATATCACTACGAAGTTGAGGGTCTGCTATGGTGATGTTTCTGGTTCTCCGATCTTCCGCATGGGAAAACTTGCGCGGAGACGCTATCCCAGATTTATCCTCGCTTCCCTCAAACACGAGCTTAGTAAACAGCGTTCCTAGGTATACCCAAGAGGCTCGTTTTGGAGCACATATTTGGGAATGGCTTGGCAGGGCTTCAAGTTTACTCGGTTTGGATTCTGAGTTCTTTTCGTCTGTTGCAAGACCTAACGCTACCTCCAATACCGACATGGCACTATCAAGCGGTTGAATAATGCGGACCAAATGCAGCCTTAGATCGGCAGCAGCAAGCAGAACTTTCCAATCATCCTCATCCCTTTCCTTACTGTTAAAAGCCTGCAGCATGGTCAAGTCTCTAATCCGAACAATGCGTTCCACCGAAACCGGCACCGACCCAGGCGCTGGACTGACCGGGTCCATGATGAGCAGCCTTGAGTTTGCCTTGTCCATCGCCGCGACCATGTTTCTGAGGATGTTGGCGGCTTCGTCGTCAGGCCAATCGTGCAGGATCATTCTGAGGAGATATGCGTCGCCGCCTCGCATCGGCTGCGGCTGGGTGAAGTCGTGCGCTTGGAAAGTGAGGCGAGATGCGACGTCAGCAGGCAATGACTCTGCTGCTGCTCTGCGTCCGCTGTCCGCGTTGGCGGGCAGGTCCTGCACCACGAAAGTGAGATGGGGAAACTCTTTGGCCAGCGCTATAGCAGCGCCGCCGGTTGACCCTACCTGAATGGAGCGAAGAGATTAGCAGGAATTCCCACCTCTCGGCTCCCTCTAGAAACTTAGGTTACTCACGTCGACGACTACTCCACCATCACAGATGTTTTGCCATGGGAAGCCAGCCACGAGGTGTTTGAGGTCAATACCTTCGCTACTCCTCACACTACGCATATACCTAGCAAATTCGTCCATCTTGGTCTCGTCACGCGAGATGTGTTCGAAGAAGGGCAGATCCGTGTCGAAGGCAATATTATATGCCGTCTCGTTGGTGCGCATGCTGGCGGGACCCCACCGCTGGGACGCCGCTGCCATGTGCATAGCTGTTGGCGCCGACTTGGCGCACATGTACGTAGCGTAAGCGTACACATCGGCGTTGCGTGCCAGCAGCGCCGATGTCGCCGAATGACCGATGCGTTTACCGTCTGATTGCTCACGGAATGTGTTGGTCAAGGCCATGCGGACGATGCTCTTGAGGCGCTGCTCAGGGACACGGGCTGCAGAGGCGAGGTCCGCATAGCTAATCGTGTCGCTCAGTGGCACGAGGTGGAAGATGTTGTATTGACATAGCCAGCAAAGGCAGGAGATTATTGAAACTTTGGAAGATGAGTACGTGTTATCGCGGATTTGGAGGGAGGAAGGCTCGAGTCTTACACCGGTGGCGAGGTTGGACAAGAACTCGCTAGGTCCAATCGCAAGCTGTACAATCTCCAAAGAGGCCGCGATGAGGTTCTGCCGCGCTTGTTGAATATTGTATGGCGAAACAGCAGGGACGATAGTGCTGGGACCGTCGCTGTCGAATGATGGCTGTGGAATGTGGTTTGCCCCCAGGTATTGGCTCACAATACTGGCATTCTTAGTCACCGTCCAGCTCAGCTCCTCGAGAGGGAACGCCGTTTCAGACACACCATTCGGTTGTTCTTGTTTGGGAGACATTGAGCAACCCCAATCATGAGTGGCGTACTATGCGGTCTGACCACCAACCTCCAAGGAGGGTATGTTCCCACCACGATGGCCCTTTTGAACAGGCATCGTAGGCTATTAACCTCTAGCACACTGGCATACACGTTGAAGATGCGAATATGCCTTAATGCGTCCTGTCTCCCGATCGGTGCCCGAAGAATCACACAGTTTCGGGGGGAGACAGGTAGTTCTAAGCCGGGGTTTCACGCCCTGTTATTATTGGAGAGGTGCTGACCAGCATATCGATAAAAGGGCGTTCGGAGAGAAAGGAGATAACCCTTCTTAAAGCCCTTATTCTATCTCCACTTCAGGTAAATCCGATTCCACCTCGTCTCCAATTAGAGTGCGCTGAGTAAGCGTCGTACCTCGGACTTTTTTCATCGCATTCCATCAAGCCCCATTGGCCGGTGCACCACCAAAACGGAGTCGAAGGCGATTCCTGAGAGATATTTTTGTGTAGTCACTGGCGTACACTTGATTGTCTACCCGTTATTACGTAGGTCCTCCGTCGAGACGGACGACCATTCAGTACAGCCAGAGCCACCTCCCATTACTCGAGGCTTGACTACAGGCGACCATGGCCGGGAGATATAGTAAGAATCAGCCTCTGGGCTTCACCAACCGCATCGAGAAGGTGGCCATTGTTGGGGTGCGTCGAGTCTCCACTCCACCGCGAAGGGGAAGCAACCATCTCTAATTGGGTGACAGGCGGGCGGCCAGGTGGGAAAGCACCTGGCAGAGCACTTGCTCAAGACCGGCAAGCATGTCGTAACAGCCATCGCACGCCCTAGCAGCGCTAGCAAGCTGCCCAACGGCCTGCAGGTTGTCCGCGTCGACTACAGCGGCGACGACAACACCGCACTGGTGAAGGCGCTTCGGGGACAGCAGGCCTTGATCATCACCATGGCCGTGGCCGCTCCGAGTGACACCATCAGCAAAATCGTGCGCGCTGCTGCTGAGGCTGGCGTGCCGTATGTCCTGCCCAACTGGTTCGGCAATGATGCCGCCAACGACTCGCTGTTGAACGATAACATGCTTAGGCAGAGCCGCGACAGCACCTGCGCCCAGATCAAGAGCCTCGGCGTCAGCTCCTACCTCATGCTATGCTGCAACTTCTGGTACGAGTTCAGCCTGGGCGGCGGACCGGATCGCTACGGCTTCGATCTCCAGAAGCGATCCTTTATCCAATTCGACGATGGCAACGTGCCTATCAACACCAGCACCTGGCCCCAGTGCGGCCGCGCCATAGCCAGCCTGCTGAGTCTGAAGGAGCTGCCCGACGACGCGACCGACCGCTCGCCCACGCTGTCGCAGTTCCGCAACGGCAACATTTACATCTCCAGCTTCCGACTTACCCAGCGCGATATGTTTGAGAGCGTCAAGCGCGTCACAGGCACCACAAACGCCGATTGGACCATCACCCACGAGTCCGCCGAACAGCGCTTCAAAGATGGCCAGGCCGTCGTGAAGCAGGGCAACTTTGCTGCTTTCACGAAGATGCTTTACAGCCGCATGTTCTTCTCTAACGGCGACGGCGACTACCAGTCCAGCCGGGGCCTCCATAATGACGTGCTCGGTCTGCCCGTCGAAGATTTGGATGAGTCTACAGCTATCGGTGTCCGCATGGGAGAGAACGGCGAGGTAACGCACTCACACTAAGGGAAAGAGGGGATGCTTGCGATGCGATATTTGGACACAAACTGCCCCAGTCTTTGAGATTAATATAGCTCTATTTACTTGTGCGTCCTAGATCAGCAGTAGAAACCCTCATTCTATGAAACTTGTCCTAGCATTTTCCTTTTTCTCCCACGCCACCTTAAAAGAGGTCTGCTTCCCTCGTAGTGATGTTCTTTACTTGATATGCATCTGCACATAGTATCGCAAATGTTCAAGCTAGCCTACTTTCGAAGGCCCGCGACCGGCTCGCGATATAAGAAAAGGGTGATAGCCAGCCTTTGTTGCCATTGAGGATTTCCTACTCATCCTACAGAACGGAGTGAAACGGGGTTGGTTCCAACGAAGGCCTTGCAGAAAACCTGGCACTGTAAATTGCATATGCTAGAGATGACGTATCGATTAGCAGTTGGAACTTCTACACTTTCGTGAATTCATGTGGTTCCCAGCTCATTTCATATCCACCATGACGTACTTATTGTTGAACGATATCAGGGGTCTGATAGAGGATATGATAGCTATGCTAGATGACTAGAACGGTCTGAGAAGGTGTCTAGGAATAAGATAATGAGACAACAAGACTTTGTAGACGTAGCCACTCGCTTATTCTCTTGGCAGAAGGGCTTATTCTCCAACACTTATGTACCGTTACTGGGAATTCCCACTCCGCACAGTATCCTTACTCGCCTTATAAGAAAATGTACATACTACATTCGCCGTACCAGTACCTGTATTCTCCTTCTCGCTTCCCCCTTTCCCTCCACACATCGCCTTCCAGTTTCGTCGTCAAGCTTACCCATTTACCCGAAAAATCTCTTCGGTCCCTCTCTCATTGTTCTATGCAATGCGCACCGTCCCCAAACTGAAAACGTGGCGTAGGATGAAGGAAAAACCTGCACGAGCAAGCTTGGTTCACGGCGTGTAAGATTCAAAAAGTTGTGGTTTACGAAGCTATATTTACTTCAATCTGCAACCCCGGTTGCTGAGACCTTGATATTCCGTCTCTGCAAGTTCGCTGAGGGGAACTTGTTCTGGAACGAAGAGAGTTGCGTTGTTAATGTCGATTTGCAGGCAAAGGTAGAGCAGTGCTAGGTTTGAGATGTGTAATGGGACCAGCTTTTGTCTACGGAGAACCAGCACCAGGCTTTCGAGTCATCAGCTAGACCCTAGGCACTCATGACGGAACTACTCCAGGACACACACCTCGATCGAGTAGAACCATATCTTATTGCGATGCAGCCTTGGTCCCCGCCTGTCTCCTCTCCGCCCTCCGCTCCATCGCTATTTTTCTTCGTTCCTCCTCTCCAGCCAGCCCGGTCCTCACCTCCACATGAGTCTTATCCAGCTTCTTGCGTCGGATGAACAGGCAGACTGACAGCCCTGCTGCCGCGAAGCACACGGCGATGATCCATATGTTCCGTATAGAAATCCAGAACGCTTTGCGGACAGCCTCTTGTTGTCTGGCGTCGAGCGTTTTGATAAGAAGGACATTGGCCTGCGCATTAGATAGGTTTTATAGTGAGATTATTTAACGTTTATTTAATGATTTACACGGGTCTAGCCGTACGCTAACCCTAATCTAAATTTATTTAAATATAAACTATTACTACTTAGCCCTACCTATCTAGGATTTACCTATAAAACCTCTTTTAGTAATTATCTATTTATTTATATTATTAATAATAATATATTATAAATATTAATTCTAATAAAGAACTTATATATATAATTACTCTAGCCCTCTTTATCCTTAATTTATATTATATTAGCTAAGTCTTATATTATATCTATATCTTACTAATTAAGTATTAAAGTAAGGAGTAGAGTCTTAATAATTTCCTACTTAAATAAATAAGGTAGATATTTAAATTTATTAAAGATAAAATATTTTATTTATTTATTTATTTTAACCTTAAAAGTATTAATTAATAATAAAATTATTAGCCTAGTTTAAAGCTTACTTTATATCTTATTCTAATAAAATTCTTATATCTATATCTTTTATATAAGTTATTAATAATATTTAGCTAGTCTCCCTCCTTTATTTTTATTATAATTAATAATATCTTTAAGTACTTATATAATTATTATAATCCTATCTTATACTAGTATCCTATTTTTAAATATAATAGGATCTAGAGGTATATAAGAGTAATTAAATATATAAGTAAAATATATAAGAGGTTTATAATTTAAGGGTTTATTAATAGAATATCTTAGTACTTTTATTAATTAAAGGAAGATTAGAGGTTCTTTTACTTTATATATAAAAAGGTATATAATATAATATAATTAAGAGTAATATATTTAAATAGTCTAATTAGTATATTATATAACCTATTTAAGGGAAAGGTAAATAACTTAATAATATTATAAACTTCTAGTATATAAGACTAGTTATATTAAGTATTTTAAGAGTAGTAAGTTCTAGATTTATTTAGTAATAAAGCTTATAAGTATATAGAATTTATTATATTATTATATATAAGCTACTTAAATATATAAAAGAGAAAGTTTAATAAAAGAATAGCTAGTATATAAATTACTATTAAGTATAATTTTAAGATAATATAAATACTTTAAGTAATAAATACCTTTAAATATAAAATAAAATTAAGGCTGATACTTATTAATAATATCTATTAGGTATTAGTACTATTAATAAACTATTTTACCTATTTATAAGGCTAAAATATAGTATTTAATTAATTTAGAATAAGGCCTTTAATAATCTATTAATATTTATTAGTAATTAACTCTACTTAATAATTACTTAAGTATATTTCTTTATATAAAGCCTTATAATATAACTAAAGGAATTATAAGCTTATAATCTATATATAATTACCTAACTCTAATATTATAATATTATTAATATATAGATTATATTAATAATAAAGAGCTTATTATTAAATTTAAGATTATAAAGAAGCTTATAAAGATAAGGTATAAAGTAGTATAAATTTATAATATATATAAGAAATATAAGAAACCCGCCTTTATTAAGTAATATAACCTATTTATATAATTATTATAAAATAGTAAGTATCTTATAAAGCCTTATTTCTTTATTCTTATTTAAAGTTTCTACTTTTATATTCTATTTAGTTTTTCTACTTTTTATTCTAAAATATCCTAATCTTAAGTTACTTAAATATTAGAGGTTTATACTATTAATTATTCTATTATTCTATATTATTTTATATATTAGAGTTATAAAATATACCTAAGTATTATATCTACTAGTCTTATAATATTCCTATTATATATTATTAACCCTATTTTTATTAAGCTTTTTATTAACTTTTATATAAAAATCTTTAATAATATTTCTCCTTTACTTATTATTATTATTATTACTTTTAAAGTCTTTATTATTATTTACTTAATCTATATCCTTAATATTATTAAGCTTATTAATATATAATTATACTATATTTATAACCTCTTTATTAGATATCTAGGGACGGCTTAGTATATTATTATTTATAAGGATAGTAAGACTAATTTAATTAGTAATATTTTCTAGTATTTTTTATATTTATTCTATCTCTTTACTTAGGTACTATTAATATAAGACTTAACTTATATAAAGTATTTAAATAAGGTTCTCTTAAGCTCTTATTTACTTTTATAATAGAGTTATAAAGGCTTATAACTCCTTATAAAGTATATTTAATATATTATAAATCTATTATATTCCTTTAATTAAATATTTAAGTTCTATATTAATATTAAGTTACTACTTATAAATAAGTTCTAGCTTCTTAATTAAGGCTAGGTCCTAAGTACTAATTATTATAAATATATTAATATTAATAAGTAGAGAGGCCTAAGTACTACTTATTAATATAAGCTTATTAATACTTATAAATATTATTATTAGAGTTATTATATTATAAGATTCAAAGAAATTTAAACTTTACTTTATAAAATTAACTAAAATAGTAGTTATATCTTAAGTTAGATAAGACCTTTATATTTATATAAATCTTTACCTATCCTTTTATAACTTTATCCCTCTATTCTTTTTCTTATTTTATTATTATAATTATTATAGTTAATAGATAATACTATTAATAGAGTTAGCTTTATCCTTAAGATTACTCTTAATATTAATACTACTTTAATAGCTAATATTACTTTAATATTAAGGACTTAAGCTTTACTATTAATAGGGGGAACCTTTTAATATAATATTTATATTAGAGGGTAATAGTAATATTATTATAAATAAGAGTAAGATATATAAGCCTTTTAAAGAGGAGTCTTATTTATTATTTTCTTTATAAGAAGGAATTTTATTAGAACTAATATTCTCTATTTCTCTTATAACCCTTTTACCTTAATAAGTAGAGAGTATATCTTATTTAATCTTATAATCTTATATTTTCTCCTTATCTTTTATATCTTACTTTTTTTTATATATTTTTTAGCTTAAACTTTATTAATTATTAATTACTATTAATTTAATATTTATATAAAGTTATTACTAATTATTATATACCTAGATCTTTTATTATATTCCTTTTTATACTTATACTATTTAAGTAGTACTACTACCTTTTATTAATAATTATTCTAAGAGTAGAAATAGTAGGTATATATCTTAAAGTCCTATTATATATCCTTTTATTATAAATTTATATTAAAAAGTCTATATATACCTACTTTAATAAGTATTTAATTAATAAGTATTATTATCTCTTTAATATTAAAAAGTATTCCTTTATATATACTTTATCCCTTCTACCTACCTCTTTTATACTTCTTATTATAACTATCTAATTATAAGATATTTAAGCTCCTAGTCCTCCTTCTCTTATACCTCTTTAAATATTATAATAGCTTTATATTATATAACCTAACTTTCTTATAACCTTTCTCTTTATAAGAGGACTTTTATAGGGTAGGTTAAGAGGAATATAAGGGAAAGATATTATTATTATTAAGAGGTTCCTAGGACATAAGAGGTATATTTATATAGAGGCTAGTAATAATATCTTCTTATTAATTATATAGATATATAGTAATTATATATTTATTATATTATATTAAGATCTTTAATTATAGGGATATAAAAGGGGGATCTAATATATTAATAATAATAATAATAAAGGTATTAATACCTAGGATATCCTTAGAAGACTTTAAAGTACGCCTAGGAGGTATATAATAACTATTAATAATAGTAGAGGAAGGTTATAAGAGGGATAGAATAGATATAAATATAAGTAAGTAATAGATTAATTATAAAGGATATTAGAATAATAGCTTAATTAAGCTATTATTTATATTAAATTAGTAATTTAATAATTAAATTACTAACTTAATAATTTATATAATTAGTAAATACTATAACCTGATATAGCTATTAACTATTAAATAATATTAAATAATCGCTTGAAATCGGGACTATAAAACCTGTCTATTACTTCCGGAGAAAAGGTTGGCGGTTGAAACGCCCAATACTGTATTGAGCATGTCTTGCTGAGCGTTCATCTTATTCGCGACGGCCACCGAGCCGATATGCTTATTAGACGTGGGAACAATCCAGTTACCTGCCGGAACCGCGATAAATCTAGACGGCGAACAGGCTACATCAGCGAGACTACGCTCTGGACTACCTTTATAGGGAGTGATTATCGTTGAACATACATACGTAGCCTGATGCTGCTATAGTCTCGTATACAAGTCGAACTCTCGGAGTAGCTTAGTCGGCCATCATCCTTGGCTTGTCCCCAATCTGGAAGCGATTTACTGTCGGGTGAAAATCGGGGGAGCTTCGTTTTCTTGTGTCAAACAACTCTGCTTGTAATGACCTATCATGACTTGAGGATACTCACCGTCTCTCATATATGATTGAGCGGGTTGAGAGGGATAACTGGAATGCAGTTATACTCACGAAACTTGACGTACGAATTCGGCAACATCCATAGTGTTGAAGAAAGAAAAGGGATGTTTATTATCGTAATGCAAGTTCTTCTTCATTCGTTTGTCATCACAGCTCACCGGAATCATGGCGAGCATCGGCGCGTATAAACGTCAGCTTCTTCAGGCGACGCGTTACAAAGGAGCACGTTTGGCATGACATTATCTAAGCCCCTCTCCACGGCCCGTGCAGCTCACGCTGAAGATGCGGCTCCATAGCTTCCAACATGTTCCTTGTCTTTGTATTGGAACTACTGTGTACAACCTTTCGGCCATAAAGACCACTGCTGTTGTCCCTAGGTTTCAACTCTTGTGGCAAAACGGTAGATTTCGGCAACATGAAGTTTTCCCACACGTTTAGGTCACTGAATTGTTGTTGCAGATTTGGCAGGAAGTCGGCCCCACTCAGCTTGAGATTGTCCGTATGACTGTCTTGGAGAACTTGAATGCTAGCTGTTGCCGATTCCGAGTGGAAACTTTCGAACATAGCGGCAAGCTGGATGGTCGGCAAGAGTATTGCTTGTTCCAGAGTATAAGCCTTCGTACATTCTGTGTTCACCTCGCGCAGCTGCACTAAAAGGTCTGTCAGGGTAATGGTCCCTGTGAGACCTGCTGGAGGGAGAGTGACGGGACCGCAGAGAACGTGACTGATCTCCGTCTCCGCTGTTGGGGACGGGGTATGGCGTGTTATTTGACCGCGCACTCCGTCGCAAAGGTGGAAAATCTTCAGAAGGTCGCGGTATGGGTTCGGAAAGTCGAAGTCCTCGGTCAGGATAAAGTCCAAAGGGCTGTCAGCTTTCCATATCAAGCCCGGAACGTATATCATGAGCTTGAAGCGTATGATTCGCTTGGAGGACGGCATGTTCGAGGATGAGAGCCTGTGACCTACAGACATGAATTTGTGGGATCTGCAACATTGTTTGCTCATTTCGAGAGAGACCTTCATCACGTCTTCACAGCCTGACCAAGTTTGCAGTGATTGTCGGTAAGGTTTTGCTACAACCAGTGTGCAGCTTGCGGGACCCGTTGATGGGGATAGCTCAATAGCATCTTGCGCAAATTTGGCCACATCACCGTCGCCATCTAAAAGAGAAGCTCCAGGTCTCTCTCTCGTAGCTAGCATCATGTCCACTGTTGCGAGAAGGGAGTGATAGACATCGTTTTGGAATATACCCAGCCAGTGCTCTTCCAGCGGCTTGCCATTTGCGACCAGGAAATTCTTCATGATGATGGCGCGAACTCCAGCGGACAGCCAAGTTATTAGAAGACTACCGAGAGGAACCCACCAACACGCAACTCGGATGCCAAGGTAGTACACAATGTAGGATACAACTAAACCCAAACATAAGATCAGATTCTGGATTTTCCTCCGGATCTTCTCTGCCGGACTGAAAATTGTTGGCGAAGCCTGAACAAGGCTTTGCCCTTGGGGAATATCGAAGGACCGATGACCTGTGTGCCGATAGTCACTGAAGGTCCACACAGCTGTACTGAAAATTGCTGGCAATTGAAGTCGCTCGATAGTGACCTCTTTTTTGATTGAGATGAGAAGGGCAATGGTGAAGACTGTCATCCCAATATAGCCTGCTAAAGTCATGGAAAAGGTCTGAAGGTTACTATTCGAGTATATTGAGCCTCCATCTCGGAGGTAGCCCAATAGCTGTAGCCCGCACATGAGCATTAGGAAGAAGCTCGCGATAAAAACATTCCGACACTGCGAAGGCACCGTAAGCTTTTTGTCATTAGCTACAGTCTGATTTGGTGAGATGCCAGTTGTACGGAAGCTCAATGAAGCCGAGGTGACACCACTCGTCAACGAATCTGGCAGTTCGGATTGTCCGTCAGCAAGATACATGACAAGATCGGCTGTCGCCTCGGCCGACAAAGTGTTTCCCTTGATTGCGAGCACGATCTCGCTGTCTTGGTCTTCTTTCTTGGCACGCCATGAAGAGGATAATTGCCCAAACCCTTGGAGGACAGAAAGAACTCGACGAGTAGTTTGTCTTGTATGTGCACAGACATATGGGACTTGGTCTCTCTGCTCGCTCGGCTCGATCTCCACGGCGTGGGGTGTGTAGACACTGGACGCTGGCGAAACGCTGAGGGGGGTGAGCTCCACGAGAGCCTCGCATGTACGCTCCGACTCCCGTCCTACCATGCGTCTCAAGATTCGAAAACCGCTCAGCCTTATCGCAGAGGTCAAGATTGAGAAGATACCAAGTGGCGCTGCAGCCATGAGTAGCAGCTGGTCGTGGCTAGATGTAATCCGCATGAATTCCTTCGCATTGCGCTCGCCCACAAGTGCCATCCAAGGCGCAACATTTGATATTACAGAGGCCCAGACCTGTGTAGATTGCTCAATTGGAGTATTACCCAAGTCTGCCGGCTGAGCAATGCCCTTCTGGATTGTGCCGAGAGGCAATGCTGAAGCCGTTTTAAAAGTGAACAGTATGATGGATTTCATGACTGTAAGAAGGCCTTAGCCATAGGAGCAGGCAACTGCTGGTTGGACTCAATTGTCGACCGGTGCAACGGGGGGAACATTGGTTGGGGCCAAGGTCAAAGACTTGACTTACGCTGTCTCAAGATCAAGATACTATTATTACTATTCATTTTCGATCAGGACGGGGTTCGTATGTCGTTAGCAGCTTGTTTTGGAGGCATTCAGACTCATGTGCCAGAATTAATCGCGACGTAAATTCGGGGATGTTGATTGACCGCATTACTGGTTCTCTCCCATTTTCTTACGTTTGCGCCGCCGGAGATACCTAGATAGCACGCTTTAGCGCGATCAGCCTGCTCTGCCTTCCTGCAAGATGAGGGGGTGATTTGAATAGGCAAAGCAGAATTGATAGGTCCCTCAGTTCGCTTGATAAACAAACGCCACTCAGCCTGGTCTCACCTCAAAGTGCCTACTTAAGGCTACCAGTTCAGCTCAGGCTCTTCTGCATGCAAAGCTGGTGGTGTCGCATCACGTGAGCGGGCGATTCACGTAGAGAGTACAATAGATTAGTTGAGGAAAGCTCGTGGATTGTGCTCAGTAGACGGATATACCTCAGTCAGGGTCGTTGCTGCTCCATTTCAACAACTCCCCCGTTGAACAATGTCAATCCAGCGGGCCTTGTCGAATACGATGGAAAAGACAGAAGAGATATCCCCAACACAAATGCCCCCTGACCAGGATAATAGTGCTGAGGAGGTCAGCATACAGGTATACAGCGGTCTTCTTTTGGTACTGAGCTCACCTTTTTACAGCTCGTCACTTGCCATGAAGCAGATCTAGGGAACGATGACATGCTTAATATTGACGCGTTTGCCGAAGCTATGGTCAAGGAAACCCCTTCGGTATTCACACGGAAAGCCTGTAGACTGTACTTGATCTGTGCAGTCGGCTTTCTATGCTCGACCATGGACGGCTATAATGGGTCCCTACTCAATGGTCTCTTGCAAAACGACGAGTTCAAAGCCTACTTTGATGGTTCAAACAGCGGCGTCTGGGTTGGCCTCGTCGGCTTTTTGTACCAAATTGGTGGTCTCGCAGGACTGCCCTTCACAGGTCCGTCATTGGACACGTGGGGCCGCAGAAAGGGCATTTTCATTGCCGTTTGCACCATCATGATGGGTACTGCGATTCAAGGGGCCTCGGCCTACACACATAGCATGAGGCAATTCATGATCGGTCGGCTTTTTCTCGGATTTGGAGCCCAGATTGCGGGTGCCGGTGGTCCCATAAATCTCATTGAATTGTCCCATCCCGCCCACCGAGGCGTGATCACCGCCCTCTTCAATACCTTCTGGTAAGCGCGGTCTCCCATATCATGACCACTCACATGGGTTCTTGCAGGTTTACCGGCTCTATAATCGCTAGCGGGGCAGTCCGCGGTTCTCTCAACTTGAGTGGCAATGCAACGTGGCTGTTGCCTGTATGGATGCAACTTCTTTGCTCCGTGATCATTGCGGCGCTCATACTTCTACTTCCTGAAAGCCCCAGGTGGTTGTTTGTAAATGGCGAGAAAGATCGAGCAAAAGACTTGCTCGCTGAACTCCACGGCAAAGGCAGCGTCGAAAGTGTATGGGTCGAACTGCAATTGAGAGAGTACGGGCAGGTACTGAGATTGGATGGCACGGTGGGTAGGACTCTTTGTTACCTCCAATCTCAACTGTATTTTCCTCCGTTAGGACAAGCGATGGTGGGACTACCGTGCCCTATTCCGAAGTCGAGCATCACGCTATCGTCTCGGCTGCAACATGATAGTCAATGTTTTTGGCCAATGGACTGGCAACGCTCTGGTGGGTCTACTTCTCAGTGCTGTACTTGATACAGCAGGTATCAAGGACCAAGTCTCTCAGACCAATCTCAAGCTTGGACTTTCCTTTCTGCAATTGCTTACGGCAACCACTGGGTCGTTCCTGGTAGATCTTATCGGCAGACGACCGCTACTGATGTTCAGCAACATCGCCCTGGCGTCGATCTGGGTTTGCATGGCAGTAGCAACATCGCAGCATGAGAAGTCAGGTTCGGCTGACTCAGCAAGGGCCATAGTAGCCTTTATCGTTCTCTTTGACATTGTATTTGCTGCCTGTGTCACGCCTCTCCAGGTTCTGTACACGGTCGAGGTGCTCCCTTTCGAAACAAGAGCTAAAGGAGACGCCTTTGGTGGTCTAGCCGTCAACATCGCTGGTCTCGTCAATCAGTTCGCCTGGCCAATCTCCCTCGCAGCTATCGGTTGGAAGACCTACATCATCCTCGTACTCTGGTGTCTTTTTCAAGCGATTGTAATTTATTTGGTTCTTCCTGAAACTCGGAACTGTACCGTGAGTCCATCAATGAACCTTTATAATGTCTTTCAACTGATATTCTTCGCAGCTTGAGGAGCTCGACTTCATCTTCAGTGCAAAAAGCCCGCGCAACGCGTCGTTGAGCAGGAGAAAGCCGGGCGTGCTGCAACCTCGCCTTTGACCTGAACATTGACTCACTGTTGCTCGCACTCTCATGTGCGATGGTGGAGTTTCTGGGATGATACAGCCATGAGACACCCAGCAATATTCAGACAGCCGCTGCCACTTGTATGGTATTCCCAACGTGCAAAGTCGCGGGATATTTTGTCCCAACATCAATGTGTAGCGGCCGTAAATTCCAATTTCGAGAATAATGAAGTTTTCCGTTACTCTACTTAGTAGACATGCCAGCACACGTGAGATATTGAGCACAGATCTTGCCCACCTCGTCGCTGAAACACCATTAGACTATTCATGCAAGCTTGACCAACAAGAGACAAAAGAAGACAACATCAGGCAACAGCAACATGGACCAGATTCGTACGAATGGCCAAGGCGCTTGTTGGTAGTTCTATACAACAGAAAAGGTAGGTAGGATAAGGTAGTCTTTAGATACATCCCTTCAACGCTAGTTCAATTACCCCTCATCAGGTGGTGACGACTAGTGGGGCCCAGATTACCGGGGAGTACCGGGGCTCCGGGGGGGTACTAAGGCGTAGCAAGCGAGCAAGAGGGGCGCAGCTGCTCCTATACCGCTTGGCATCCTTCGTAGTAGGGGAGAACCGAAATGCGAAAGAGCCTCTACCCATACTCCATACCATCGTTCAGCCTCGTGAGCAAAATGCAAAGGCTGTGCAACCGTGGCCCCGCTGACCTGCCTTGCTAAGGATACATATAACAGTTCTCGACCAACAATCTTCGTCGCTTCTTTACCTGGCTGTCCACGCGAGCAGAGTCCTTCTTAAATGGCTGAAGCCATTGGCCTCTCATCGGCCGTGCTAACCCTTGCCTCTGCAGCGTACAAGTCGTGCCAGACTCTCCATAATGCCGTTGACGGGGTTCGCTCCGCCCATGAACAGATGCTGGCGCTTTCGTCTGATCTGGAGGCTTTCTATCTCGTCCTAGGAAGCCTGCAAACTGTTCTGCAAGATGAAACGTCTGCACCTGTGGCCGTGGACCATATAATGTCCTCCGGCCTGTCGAAAGCTCTTGATGGCAGCATGGAAATATTCAAGAAGCTCACTGCTATCGCAGCAAGCTTACGGGGCCAACAAAATTCGGCGTCACCCGGAACTCTGAAGAAAGCTAAATGGATGCTGAAAGAGAAGGCGATAGCAGAGTTGAGGAATGAGCTCATGCAATGCAAGATTACATTAAACATTGCCATTTGTGTAGCAAATGAGTAGGTCGATTCTAGCATGACCTTACACATGGCAATCGTCTGATATAAATTAGGTACAATCTACGAGCTGCAAGAGCCTCAATGAGCAAGATTGAATCTGATATCCAAGCCATGAATACTACAACCGTCCATCTCGAAAGAGATATGCTGGACCATTTGCAAGAGTTACGAAGCGAGCTGCAGTGCAAACTACCGACTATTCTGCAGCAGCAGGAGAATATCCTAGCTCTTAGGCTGCTGGAACCTTCGCGTCATTTGGAAGAGGATCGGGACAACGTGAGGACTGATTTTGGATACACAAATCGTCACTTCGTTGATAGTACGGTTTCCACCAAATCGAATTTAACGCCATGTACACCGAGCTTCAGGATGAGCACTTGCGAGGCTACAAGCAGCACGCCGCCTCCGAGTTATCATACCATAGAAGAAAGTCAAAATGTGCCATCCATGAAAAGTTGGGTTCATGGTCATATACAAGTCTTTGTCCGAAACGCTGGATTTGCAAAGACCTTAGTCTTTCAGCTTGAATCGAAATCAACAATTGAATACCTCAAAGACCAGATTCGTGGCAGGATCGATCTTCCAGAGGCACAATTCGTTCTACTACATGCCGGCAAGTTAGTTCGTCAGGGCGACAAAAGTCTCCGAGAATACGGAGTGCTACATGACGCCACATTCACATGTGTCTCATTCCTTCCGCGACCGCCAATTCCAGAACCAAGCTCATATACCATCGACGTCACCGTGAAAAATCTGCAGGGCAAAGAAATGCGTTGCCGGGTATCTTCACAATACGACGTCCGGAAACTCAAATGTTTCTACGCTAACAAGCAAGGTAAGGGCAGATTGGCTCATGATTTCGACATTGTATATAAAGGCCGTGCCCTTGCAGACGACACCTGCATCACAGACACGCAGCTGACTACAAAAGACGACGACTGGGTCTCGAACAGAAGGGATTGGGTCTTTCACGCGCTCATGAGCCCAGATGCGGTGTCGCCAGCGCCGAATTCGGGTGATTCTCAGACATCACGAATGATTCATGAACGGTCCTCGTGGAAAAAACCTTTTTGGTTTACCTTGGTACGGAGGAAGAGGTTATCCTATGGTGCGATGCGAGTTCCATACCGTTAGAAGCTGTCGAGCAATGACAGAACGGCATTGCAAGATTAGCCCAGCGATACGAATGCAATGAGTTCACGCAGCTTTTGCATCACATTCGTACCAAGGGTGCAGTCTCCAAGCCAGCTATTCAACTTACAGCAAAAAAAATTCCAGAGCTTCAAAGTCCCTTCCTTCCTCATGATCCGTCTTCATCACACAAGTCGCCAACTCAAGCGTTAGCAGATCTAGCCCCGAAGACGAAGGTCGGCCAGGTAAGCGCTTTTCAACAGTCTACCCTTTACTACCATGCGATTAATAACCCACCCACACTTAGTTCGATGATCAACCGCCCCCCAGCTTAACGGTGAGTACAGACAAGGAAGTATAGAATCCTGAGTTTTGGAATATACATATATATTACCTTAAAAGCGCCCTTACCACATAATCTCAGCCATCTCAACCCAAATCTTCATCTCCGCAAAGCTTTTCAGCGGGGAATTCCTCAACAATTCCCAAAGCAATTACGAAATATCATCATAGACAGGACGGCCTTAACAACAGATACGAGGAAAGCGGGTAGAGGAATCTACTACAGAATACACTAACATATCGATTTGTTTTAAAGTTACCTCATAATATGCACGAACGTGACCTTCAAGAGTTAAATCAGTCTATGCTATTTATAATTCACTAAGTACCTCTATCCATCCTTCGTGACGTGGCAAAAGCAGGCCGACTGACCACTGACAGCTTATTTCCCAGAAAGCAAGTTGGAAGACCGTCGCATCCCAGTTCTATTCCAGAGTCTACCACTCTCATGAGGATAGCTTTCACAGACCAACGGCCGACATTCCCTCACTTCGCGCCCATATATGGCTTCTTCCAACGCCAGCAACCTGGACCAGGAGCATAAGGATCTTACAAGACTTAGAGAAGAGGAGTCACGAAAACTCTTTGATACGTATGGGAGGTTCATTGAGGGCCATAATGAGATGGAACAGCGTACTCGAGAAACCTTGCTCAACCCTGAAGATGCGGGCCTAAGGTGTGTAATCTGCGTTCCTCTCATCTCTCGCAAAGGTCCAAGTATGCTTGGTGGTATGAATGTTGCACTTGAGAGCACGCGCTTAAACGGTTTCTCTAGACCGCACGAACCCCGTCTCCAAGTCAGAATCACTGGTCCCCCTACCGTATCACTATCCTCTAAGACACTTTCCATCTCCGCTCGCTTGACCTACATGCCACGCCAAGACAGCCAAGCTCTGACTCTGCAGAATGGTGGCGTGACCGGGACGGGCTGGAACGAAGGTGAAGCCTACCTCTTCTACGATGAGCAGGGTCGAGTCCCAGAACACGAATTTCTAGAGAAGCAGTACGATGATGAGCCGAGGCTTGTGCGGCCGGATAATGGCTTCGTGACCCTCGAGACTGGGGAGACAGTGAAGCGCTCTGTTGAGATCTGGCTGTCTTGGTGGCGAGATGGTTTGCAGCTGGGACGTGAATATGACCTCCGTATGCCGTGGGCGCATGTGGCGTGGTGGAATTACGGGACCATGGACGTAAGCATACCAGAGGGGGTAGATTGCAAGGCTTGAAGCATTGGGCATTGCTAATAAGTTGAATCAGAGTTTTCATGATACCCAAGTCTGCTCTTTCGACACGAGAGACGATGACGGATTCAAGATCCCTACTTCAAATGTATTACGCATTAAAGTAGTGGAGTGATACGGAAGGATGCATTACTTGTGATTGATGATATTTCCCTTGATGGTGTTGTAGTTGTCAAACGCCAAACTCTCTTAGCTTGTATCTTTCGTCAGTGTTTGGCTCTTTACTCATAAACCAAAAGCAAAATGTATGCCTTGTTTGCTCCTTTCTTTAGGTTTCTTGATTTCGATCTCCTCCTTCCCATTCTCTCACAGTACTATCAATATCATCTCTCCCCCTCAGCCTTGTATTTCGAACTCTTTCCGCAACCGACGCCCCAAAGGAAGTCCCTGCTCACTTATGCTTGGGATAGAAGTGAAATACCATGAATCTGTTGTCCTGTATGTACAAGCACCATTCAAACCAATATTCTTCTCGTTGTCAAAAAAATGTACTCTTCATCTCGCATCCCCTTTTTACTCTCTCAGATGAATATGAAGAGCAGGTCATGGTTTGCTGGTTTACAAATGCCAGAATTGCTCAGTGATGTCGAGAGGCATCTCGGTAAGGAGGGTGTGGGTGTTGGGGGAAGCGGGTAGAGGGGTGGTAGGGGGTCATTTCGGAAGAAGTGGACCGTTGCAGCCAACGGGTTAGGGGGTTAGGCTCGACGCAGTCGCCGCCGGAGGCATAGGTTAGGGGTTAGGGTTAGGTGGTGGTGGGGGGTGGGGGTTGGGGATTGGGGATGTGGGGAGGTGGGGGGGGGGGGGGGGGGGGGGGTGGGGGGCGGGGCGAGGGTGTGGGAAGGGGAGGGGGGAAGGGGGGCTGCGTGGGGAGTTAAAGAGGTGAGTCTGATTGGGTGTGGATAGGGGGAAGGGTTTATATGGTAATGTATAATAAGACTCCAATAACCGGGTATATGATATTGAAAACTAATCTATGTGTGTAGATACCCGCCTCTTCTTTCGCTACTCGCTGGGTTATTAAAAGGCATATGTCTCCCTCACTAAGACCATGACATAGTAATACAGATTTGTGTTGCCAAGACTTTCACTCGGTACGTTTACGTCTACTCTCCCTTCACCTCATTCATTCCCAACCTTTACAAATTATCTCCTCCAAAGCCCAACTCACATAAGCGCAAGGCCTCAACAGCGTTCAAAGCTCTCCCATCCCACCAAAACCACCATTACAATCGGATCCAAGAATAACAGCATATCGCATCACCCTGCCAAGAATCAGCCCCAGCTTGATCATTTACTTTTATATTCCTCAACTTCCTTCCAATATATATAAAACACCTCCTTCAAACCCCAACCCACACAAGCGCAAAGCATCAACAGCATTCAGACCCCTCGGACCCACCAAAATCTCCAACACTTTCAGCACCTCCGTACCACCCCGATAAAAATCCGCCCCAGCTCGAGCATCCACATTCGAATGGACCTCAACTCTTTCACCCTCCACTCAAGACGACCAAAAACAAGAAGAAGAAGCCGATGACGAGCCACAACAATCCCCTCCTCCTTTAGCCCGCCTCACCACAGAACTCCCTCCACCTCCCCGCCCTCCTAACCAAACTAATCCATCACGCCTTTCCCAATAAGAACATCCCCGCCCTTTTGACGAAGTTCGTCCACCACGCCTTTCACAACATGAATACGTGCGCGGGCAAAGATGCGATGAGCGTCGTGGGAAGTACATGGAGACGTTTGTCGGGGAGGTGATGGCGCAGGCGACGTTTGAGAGGGAAGAGGAGTTGGAGGGACAGAGGTGGAAGTAGGCGGGGAAGTACATGGAGATGTTTGTGGGAGGCGACTGCGCAGGCGGCGTTTGAGAGAGAAGAAGAGTTGGAGGGATAGAGGAGTCCGAGGAATGGAGGTGGAGGGTGGTAGCAAATACATGAAGATGGTCGTGAGGGAGACGATTGCGTGGGCGACGTTGGAAAGGGGGGACTCTTCAAAGCCCAACTCACACAGGCGCAAAGCTTCAACAACAATCAACCCTCTCGCCCCACCAAAAATATCACCAAGAAACTTTCAAAAAGTATACCTGCGTGGGAGTGTCCTGGATGCTCAGAGGTTCCAACACTGAGCTCATACTCATCGAAAAGGCCTCTACCTCAGTACCCTGGCTTTACTCTTCGGCCTAGTAGCCTCTCTAGCTCCTAGTGAGCCTCGCTACCAACTACGTCTGGAGCCGGTCATTGCTCCATCAATCCTTGATGGATTGCTTCAATTCTTCTCTCCCCTTCTTCGCCATGCGAATGGCTCGCTCCGAAGTCATACCAAATAATGTCGCTGTCCCCATGCCGCTGTCCCTCGCCACCTGCCCGGCCAGAGGTATGTTAGACAAATTGAGGCTAGCTTTTTGGGATTGAGGCGTGGGATCTGCCTGTCTGCCTGTCTGCCTGTCTGTCTGCCTGTCTGCCTGCCTGCCTGTCTGCCTGTCCCCTACGGACCCTGAAGCTCTGTAATCATGGTCTTTGGGAGGAGTGGTGGAGTGAGTAGTAGCGTCGCCGGGGCTCTTAAGCTTGTAATGCTGGAATGTATTTTTACGTTTGATTAAGGCGTTTGGGTAATGAGGACTATTGAGTTTGTAATGCTGGAGTGTATGTTTACGATTGATTGAGGCGTTTGGGTAGTGAGGACTCTTGACTTTATAAGGCTGGAATGTGTATTCACGTTCGTTTGATCAAGGCTTTTCGGTAGTAAGGACTCTTAAATTTATATTGCTGGAATATATGTTTAGGCTTGACTAAGACGTTTGGGTTGTAAGGACTCTTGACTTAGTAAGACTGGAATATGTAATTAAGTTTGATTAAGGCGTTTGGATAGTAGATGACGGGGTTTTCTCTCACATCATGAGTAAAATGGGTCGGCTTGGTGGGATCGAAGGGTGCAGACATGAGATTCGGACCCGATGAACTACGCCTTCGTCAATTTTTATTCCCCATCCATGTGTCATAGATATTGTACCTGATACTGTGACAGATGTTGGACTTATCACACGCTGGGGAGGTAGCAACAAATGACAGGGCCGTGGCGAGGACATTATACGTGTAGACCCATGTCTTCATTGTGAACGCCATCGAGATCTCCAGGGACGAACTTACATCAATGGGAAAGACGATATGACACGACCTTTCTCGGCTATCAAACCTCTGATTTCAGTCCACTTCATCATGTCAGTGTACGTTCCAAAATGAATCATGGTATAAAGAACGCTCACATTGCGGCTATTCAGCTTACCTACGGCCCCATCTTCTTTTGCCCCCTGTTTCTCATTGCGACTCGTCCGCACGTAATAGCACAATCTACCCATCTGCTTTATCGATCTGTTTCATCTCTCACAGCTACCTAAGATAGGACGACCAAAACAGCCCTTTCGACGCGAAGAGTCGTCCAAGGTATCTGGAGGAGAAAGTAGGTGCGAGACGCAATAATGCCCAGAATTGCGAGATTGTTGGGACTGACCGTCTTCTTCTGAAAGTTATGACGATATCGGTAGTAGTTCGAAGCCACAGAAAGTACACATAATCACCTACCATTCATCATGCCTGTTTTTCATGATATAGCTTCAAATTCTATTCCGGCGTTGACGAAGGCACCAAGAACACAAGGAACGGCTTTCATGCTTGGACAAGAAACATCTGAACTGCCTGATAAGTAACAAAAGCCAATCCTGACCCGTGGTATTTGTTATGAGATGACGAGGACCAAGAATCAGAACCGGCCTCAATTTCATGAGATCTCACTCGAAACATACTGGCAATTCATGATTTTGATCCTAGAGTAGATCTCGTCTAGCAAATCATCATTATAGAGAATCTGAGATTGGAACTGTGATGCTTGTCAAAATTACTTACCTTTTGGCCCCTGGCACTTTGTTTTGGGGAAAAGGGCGGGAAGTAAAGGCAGGGGTTGCGAAGAAACGTCCGGTAAGGATGCACCAATGGGCAGACGGCGATGATGGCGCGAATGATTGTTCCAGATATAGAAACAGGTCTGACTCTTTTGAAAGTTGACTGAGTAAGAATTTGGAGAGGTGGATTATCAGTCGAGGGTCAAGGAGGAGAATCTTTTCAAAAGTTTAGGAGGTTCCGTACGTAAAATTAGCGATCTATCAGGTAAAGTAATTAAAATCTAGGACTTTGAATTGCTATGAATGGTCTTTGAAGAATCTAACAATGTTTGTGAACGTAGGGGACTCTATGCTCTCGAAGCTTCCCGTAGCTGCTCGTACTCGAGCCTCTAGCTTTCCTCAAGTCTTCAGGTTAGTGATGAAGTCAGGGTTCAGTACCCCATGCCTAAACGGGTTGTGATTGCAACAGACTTACGACCACCCTCAGCCTCAATAGCTCACCACTTCCTCTCAGCAAATGTCAACGGGCAGTTATCCTGCTCAACTATCAGCAATCCCTTTCTCATTCCCTTTCTTGAGGAATCTCATCTCACCATTGGAAAGATTGTGGCAAAGACCTTAATCTCCTCGGACTGCGGCGTCGCGTGGTGTGTCCAATCCAGCAACAAGCTCGCCTTGCCCAGGAACAGTGTCAAGTTAAGCTGCGCGTAGTGCTGTCCGATGCAAACATGCGGTCCAGTTCCGAAAACAAGGAAATTTTTTGCGCCTTTTGTTTCGGCGTCGCCGGTATAATAGCGCTCCGGATCGAATATCTCCGGATGTGGATAGACTTCGGGGTCTTGGAGAGCCATGTATGTTGTGGGGACCACCATTGCGCCTGCTTCAGTGTTAGGAACGGTTTTGGTTGCAATTTATAAACCACTCCTCACCTTTTGGAACCGTATACGTGTCGGTAATGGGAAACGCTTTCTTCACCGCGTACGGCACCATGATCACAGGCGGCCGATACCGGAGAAGCTCCCTGATGACAGCACGAGTGTAGGTCGCTGACTCCAACTGGTCCAGGTCAACAGCTGCGTGAATGTCGCCTTTGCGGATATCGTAATTTTCCTTGCGCACGCGGTCAAGGACGTCGGGTCGCTGGGCCATGGTCTGGAACAACCAAGTTGCAGCACTGCTGGTGGCATCCTGAGAGGCAAACAAGAAGGTGAAAACCGTCTGAGCGATCTCGTAGTCGGTAAACTCGCGTGAAAGAACCGTCGGCTTCTCTCCAAAATTCTCAGTGCATAGGCCTTTCGCCTCGGCCTCGAGCCATTTCTTTGAGGCGAAGGAATTCTTGATCCAAGCATCCATAATGCAGGTCGGCTCTCCACCAACAGCCATACGTACCTTACTCTTCGCGCTAGCCTTGCAAAATTCGGCTAGCACATTGTCGCTCGACTTCTTACCGTACCATGTCTTGGTGAAGGGCAAGATAATAGGAAAATTGACAAGCTCGAGCGCCGCAGTGATCAGATAGTAATCATCGGCGATCTTCTTTACGGCCTCGTCCGAGATATAGGTACCGCAAAAGGTCCGGAGCGAGACAGCACACATCACCTCACGGAATTTCGGCATGAATGGCACAGGCTTGCCACCAGCATCCTCGGTGACCTTGAGAAACTTTCTGAGATACCGCCTGTAGACCTCCTCTTGACCAGGCAAATAGGATTGGAGCGCTTTTCTTGTGAACAGACCATTGAGGCCTTTGCGGAAAGCGATATGGGCTGGCCCGTCCAGAAATACCCAATTGTCGGCACCGAGCAGCTTATGGGCAACATCAACGACGCAAGGCGTCACGTAAGCTGGCGAATTGAACACCTTCCTGGCCATGTCGCGGGTCGCAGCAATTACGACGAACCTGTAGTCGAGTTTTGTCAACGCTCGCCCCTTTGAATGTACAAGCGTTCCAAGGAAAACATACTTGTGGAATACAGAGACGCAGCTCAAAGGGCCGCTCTTCCATTTTGCGTAGTATTGCTCGAATTTGGGATTGACTGACTGCAGGAACGGTCCAATGAAGGGCTCCTTGAAGGCCGGCCCCACGATATTACCTTTGTTCAACCAGTACCTGACTATAATAGGGAGCGCTTGTCAGCATTAGATCATTGTAATCTCAAAGCGTATTTGGCATACTCTGGTCATAGGCAATGAGAACCGCCAGGATTGTGAAGGTGATGGTCAACAGGTTCGCATTGCCGACATTGACGGCATACTCCAAATCTGGCAGGTCGCCATCCCGGACACTAGCGGACGGCGAGGCGAAGCTGCTGGCCTTTGTGTCCATGATCTGAACTACTGGATAGGTGTGAAGGAAGGTAAAGATGGACGATGCATTGAAGAAAATCTTTAGTTCGCTTTCCCCCCCGGAAGTAAGCGATCGCTTAATGCCGGGGCGGATATTCTACGATCGCATTCCGAGACGCGAAAATCAGTTGCAATTGCTCCATCATGGTGCCACCGATGGTAGAATATGCTACACTAGGTACTCAATACTAACCGAGCCTCTACCAACAGCAATGACCTTCGTGGTCTAATTACTGTATCGTTGCCTTGTCTGACAGTGCACTCAATCGGCTACTTTGAGTCATTAGAATATGGACATCGTCAGCACGCGAAGCTCCACTCCACGTCCTCCCAGCCCTTCTTCCTCCTAATGGTAACTGGCCCTCCATCACCATTCTTCGTTGGCTGTGGAATCGCGGCAGCCATCACTCTCGGACCCATCTTGATCTTCTCAGCCTGCAGCCCTTCGATCTCGTATCCCAGCACCAGCGCCCCAATGAGCCCCAAAATTTCTGCATATGCAAAGTTCCGGCCGGGGCACAGGTGCCCTCCCCCTCCAAACGGCGTGTACGCTGCTCGTCTCCTCCTCTCCGTGTCTTTGTCTTGTTCGTGGAGGAAGCGAGAAGGGTCGAAGCTGCTGGCGTCGGCGCCCCAGACATCTGGCATTCCGTGCGCTACTATGGAGGACCACATAACGTCGGTGCCACGCTTGAGAAGGTACTGTTGACGCTTCTACTTAGCGACAATGCTCAAAAGAGTGCTTGGGTCGTAAGGAATGACGGTCAGAAAGAATTACATGGATTATGGTCGCAAGTGGATTATTGACCTTGTGAGAGTGGCTAGGCAAGGGATCAAGAATCACAAAATGCTCATACCGTGGTGCCGTCCTCATCCGTCAGCAGTGTATCGTCATTGATGAACCGTCGCGTCACCGCATGATTGGCGAAGCGCACGCCCTCACGCTGGCAGCTCAATAGCAATGGGCATTGTTTTTCGATGAGCCGAATATCGAGTGTCATTTTCTTCTTGCTGTTCTCAGTGGTAAAGGTGACGAGCGGAAAGAGTTCCTCATAAAGCTGTTGGACCAGGCTAGGGCGCTGCCATACATTTCTGTGGCCTTCTAACTCAGCCAGTGTTCGAAGAGAAGAAATAAGAAGAAAAAAAGAAGAAAAAAAAAGGGAATGGTAAGGTAGAATCAGAGCGCTTACGAGCGTAAATCATTCCGACAGGAGAGAACAAATGCCCTCACAGTACCAATACAAGGAGAAAAGGAGAGCAAATCAACTTACACGAGCGTCCAAAACAGCGCGGGTATCGAATTTGCCGTCGAAACCCACATATGAATAGCCTCAGCCCTACATAAATCGTCTCCCCCAACACCATACTTCAGGCTCGCCTCAGTCCTGTACTTCACGAAGGATGACACATCCTCATTCTTATCCAACCTATTTTCAAAATAGGGTTTTAGCTTCTTTACAAGCCTATCACGATGTCTCGCACCAGCGCGAGCCTTCAGCGGGGACCCGTATAGCATGGCAGGGAGCCCACTATCAAATCCCCACAAATGTTCCAAAAAAGCTATGTCGTCGCGGAAGGGGTTGGCGTGCCCATAGAATGCCTCAACCGTGGCCATGCTCATGATATCACGCATCCACAGCCAAAGGCCGGGCACCCTTGACCTCTCATCAGAGATTGCGTTCAGCTGCCCTGCAACATAAGACAGCATAGCGGCATTCATGCCGTGCAGCTCACGGCCTGTGAGACCTTTCTTGATGGCGGCCAACGTATCTGTTGTATAGGTGTCTGGACCCTTCTTGACTCGCTCGACCATGGCTTGGTCGCTGATGGAAGCGACTTGGCGGGCGAAAGCGAGGCCGATGAGATCAAAGTCTAGGTTGTGGTGCTTGAATCCTTGCTGGGCTAGATGAGGAGAGAAGATGATGTAAATCTTCTTGTTAAGCATGGGAAGGGTCACCACAGGTGCGTTTGTCCGGGACCGGAGAATGGAAAAGTAGTCGGACTCATGCTTGATGAGGCCGAGTATATGGCCTATTAAAGGTACCCGAGGTCTCAACAGCGGTGGTTCTCCTGGGGCCAATTTGATGGTAATGATCCTCCGTACGAGAAAAACGATCACCGCCAGCGCTGCAAAGCCTACATACCCAATAGAGGCGGCCATCTTCAGAGTCCTCCCTCATGTAGAGGAGGCGACACTTGGGGGAAAGTATATACAAAGAATGGCAATGCGATTGTACTTTTACTACCGCTATCAGCAAAACTTTTCTCCAGCTGCCCGGACTCTCGCGTTTGAAATTTCCATTGAAAGAGAAGGGAATCTTCACACACCGCTGCCTGGCCGCTAGGTGCCGCAAGCATGCAGTCAGCACGCATGTCAGACGTGGGAGGATTCCCAAGCGTTGCGAGCTAGGCTGATCGGCGCTGTTATCTGTCAGACCATTTACCCTCCGAAGAATCAGATTTTGGGGCCCGGTACAGAGGCCTCGCTCATCTCCCGGCCCTTGGCGGTGGTTTGCAGGCGGCCGAGGGTCGGTTGCAGAAGTCCCTGCCGACTTTCTCGCCTATTCTAATTTCCGGGAGAAAGTCGGCAGGGACTTCTGCAACCGACCGTCGGGCATTTCTTTTTGACCAGCAGCGCAGCTCCTTATCCTACCAGAACGGTCCGATTCAGGCACTGTTGCGAGAAAGGTCAACTCATCTGAAACGGCCGGCCGAAACTTTTTCTTCCTGGTCTTGTTAGGCTGCCATACACATGGGACAGGTCAAATCTCACTCTCTACTATTGGCTCCTGAGCTGTTTAACGTATCTTCTTTCAGGGTGGCTCAGGCGTACCTTTTAGTCAATGATAAGCTATGCCAAAGGATTCGGTTGTCACGCCGTCCTGCCAGCATCTAGACCAACGGTCTTTACCTCACACCGACAATATATATGACATTCCCCAGGTGTCTAGAGAAATGTGTTGTCCAATTTCTGCAAAGCTGTCACTCTCGGTGTCAGCTCGTTGGCCTGGCTACTGGTCATCCTATATCTCTAGGATCACGCTCTGAGGAGTCATCAAGTGTGTAGTGGTTATGGCGATCTCACCTCTGACCTACTGGCTGTCTGCGACTTTGGCCACTGGGCTGGCCATAGTAGCAGTGGTAGCCTACTATCTCATCTCCTATCTTGTCTCGCCCTTGAAAGACATTCCCGGTCCCTTCCTGGCTAAGTTCACTGATGCCTGGCGCGTGTACGATTATTATCATCTCATCTCTCCTGAGACTCAGAAAAAGCTCCACGCGAAGCATGGAGCCGCCGTTCGGCTTGGCCCAAGCCTGGTCGCCCTCAATGACCCGGACCTGATTCCTGTCATTTACAACTCCAGAGGCACCTTCCGCAAGGTATGTATATCCTCCACGCCAAGCTGCTCCTGCTGTTCATGGAAGCAATTTACCCCAGAGCCGCACATCAACGCTGAAGTCCGGTCGACAGGGAGATTTTTACTCAGCCTGCGATGCACTGGTCCACGGCAAGAAGATGGAGCATATCTTCTCGACTCGTAGCAATCAATTCCATTTGGCTCAACTCACGCCGATTCAGAAGTTCTATTCGATTCAGGGTGTTTTAGCTTACGAGAATTTGGTTGATCGCGCCATGCTACTTTTATGCGAGCAGCTTGAAAATCGATTCGTGAATGGCGCCAACGCAGCCAAGACTTTCGATATTGCTGATTGGATATCATACTGTGAGCTTCACCTCTCAGCCAATTATAGCTTTATCTATAAGAGTGTGCTAGTTCGAGAGGGTATGCTGACTGCAATGCCACTCATTAGTTTCTTGGGATCTCCTGGCCGAGATCACGTGGAGTAGCGAGATGGGATTCATGAAGACTGGCACTGATATCAAGAACATGATCCATATCGGCGAGGTCTCCATGATGTATCTGGGCATGGTAGGTGCCTTGCTGCCCCTGCTCCTTGAACACAATCAACTTCCAACATTCTCAGATGATCCTGACATCATCATCAGTTTGGCCAAGTCCCACGGCTCGCAAAGCTCCTTGCAACCAATCCCTACCGTCCCAAGACGGTTGATGCCTTCGATCATGTCATCTACTTCAGCGTCGCTCGTTTGGCAGAACGCCTGTCTGCGCTGAAGTCGCCCCACTCAGGAGACCCGGAGAAGGGAGGTTTTGGCGTCAAGAAAGATTACGTTGCCAGCTTCCTGGAGGCTAAGCAACAATTCCCTGAAGTTGTCAACGACGACAACATTGCCATGTATATCTTGACCAATGTAAACCCTCGCCTTCGGATCACCCTATGGTGACAATGTCAGCAGCTTATTCATCACTAGATCTCTGCTGGCGCCGACCCCACAGCCACTGTCCAAAAGGCCATACTCTATCACCTTCTCCGCAATCCTTCTGTCCTCGACAAGCTGCGCGCTGAGCTAGACGCGGCCAATTTGTCTCACCCCCCAAAATATGAGGAGGTCCGCAACAGCAGCATGCTCCCTTACCTTGAAGCCGTCATCAAAGAGGGTCTCCGTATTCACCCCACCGTAGGCTTGTGTCTGGAGCGCGTTGGTACGTCAATCTCATTCATGCTATCCCCTTCATGTTTCATCTGGAAGCATAGGAGCCTACATATTGCGATCAACAAAGCAGGACATCAGCTCCAAGACATGCCATTCCCGCTACCCCTAAGTCCCCCTCTTGAATGGACAAAAACCTCTAACACCTCAATCATAGTCCCCGAACCAGGCTTCACCCTCCCCGACGGCCGCTTCATCCCCGCCGGCAACATCGTCGGCCTCAATCCCTCAGTAATGACCCGCGACCGCAACGTCTACGGCCCCGATGCCGACACCTTCCGACCCGAGCGCTGGCTTCCCCGCTACTCCGAAAAGCCCCAACAATACGCCGAAAGAGTACGCAAAATGGACGAACTCAACACCTTCGTATGGGGCGGCGGCAACAGAACTTGTCTGGGTAGATTCTTGGCGACGACGAGCTTGTACAAAGTTACGGCGATGTTGGTTGGGAGGTATGATTTTGAATTAGAGGATCCAACCAAGGAGTGGGTGCTGAGAAGGCATTGGATGGTTTATAATGATAAAATTAGGGTGAGGATTAGTAGGCGAGAGAAGCCGGTCGATAACAAGGACGAGAGGGCGGAGGAGAAGGAGGTAGGCATCACGAATATGATTCCACCGTTGGATGGTGTTTACGATAAGATCAAGGTTTCGTTGGGGGTGGGGGCTGGGGTAGGCGGTGGAAAAGAGGAGAAGGCTTTGGGGACTGAGCATGTACTTGCGCCGTTGATTAGCGTATGAGTTTTTGGCGAGGGTCGGGTTTGGAGATGGGAAAGGATATATACACAAGACATAGAACATGAGGTATGAATAGGTGCAACGAATCCGTACCGAAAGGTGGTGCTTGAACGACGCAGAGTCGATATTATAGACCCAGCCCTTTGACATCCAGCTCCAATCGATAGCCTTGTCAACAGAGATTTCTTTTCTTGACCTCTCCCCGATGATTCGTCTACCATTCTGACACGTTGTCGTTTTCCAGTCGACCGCCGTCCTCGCGTCTCTTCCAAGTTTTTGTTCATTTCAGCATTCGCCCCTAGGCAGCCAAGACGAGTGCCATTCCTCCTAGAAAGCGATTGCGCGGCTGAATCTGGGTATGGTATGGTATCGTATGGTATGGTATCGTCAAAGACCGGGAGTTCGAGGTGCGGCAAGAGACTGGCCTGATCGCTCGAAAGGTATCCAAGACCACATCCAATAAACCCTATCATCGTACGCCACTCCATCTATATCACATCAGGACCCCCACCAGCCTCTCTTTTCCTCCATCCTCAAGCACAAAACCCTCCCACTCCCAACCAACGGCAAATTACAAAAGTACCACACTTTTCTGGAATATTTTCAAAAATGCCACCCCTATATTTCAAAAATACCACACCTCTACCCCGGAAGCAGGGCGCATCAGTCCCAGGGCCGCCTTTCAGGCCTGAGACTCCGGGCAGAAGACCCCGTAGCAGCCACCGTAGTCCGGCTACCTCGGTAGGGCTCCCGACGCAATTACCTAGCCTGAGAAAAGAGCGCTGAGTACCCTAAGCTCTAGGGATAAGTCCCTAAAGAAGTTATATTTTACCCCTAAAAATTTTATTCCTCATGATAATAGCGACGGTTAGGAGGTCTATATAGGAGGTCTCTAGGCTTACCTATACCCTAGGGACAGACGTGCTGGAAACTAACTTACGGGGGCTACTACGGGGTGTTCCGCGCTGCAAGGGGGCTGATACGCCCAGCGTCCGGGGTGCGCAAGTCCCCGGTGTGGTATTTTTAAAATATAGGGGTGGCATTTTTGAAAATATTCTAGAAAAGTGTGGTATTTTTGTAATTTGCCGCCCAACCAAACCACTTCCGCGTCCTTCTCCCCATAGCAAGCGAAAGCACCGGCTCCATCTTCGGAGACGGATGAGGCTTATGAAACACGATCCTGCCACCCCGATCTCCCTTTTCAGCTTTTTCGAAGCACCACAATTAGAAGTCCGCCAAAAGCGTGGATATCCCTGCCTTCTTTAGACTCGCTTCCGCAAATCTTTGGCCAAGTCCTTATATCAAAATGAACACGAAATTGCCAATGCCGTACACCCAAAGTGGTCTACACCACACCACTAGCAGTGGCGGGCACCTAAAGTGGTTTATACCACGAGGTATAGTCTATACCACTAGTAGTAGCGTATACCTAAAGTGGCCTATATTACGAGGCGTGGTGTAGCGGAATCACGTGGTGAAAAGTAACGCGAGGTAAAGGATACTGTCAGGTAATAGGTATATAGAAGCTTACCTTACTATCTAAGGAGGTAACCCCCTATATCTAACTAAGCTAAGCTATATAAGGTATAACGCCTACTACGTTATAATAGCATTTTATAATAGTTACTATTAATAGGAAAAGGAGAAATATATCCTTATATATTATACTTCCTAGTATAAAAAGTATTCTACTCTACCTTAGTTATATATATATACTATTTTTATATACCTAGCTATCTAATACTATTCTAGAAGTCTTACTATATATTAGGGGTAAGGAAGCTAAAATTAAAATTTATAAGATCTTTAATAAAATTAATTCTTTCCTACTTTAACTAACTATCCCTTAGAATCCTAGGTAAGTTATTTTTAGGTAGGTATAAAATATAATAAGATTATAAGGTAGATAGTATATTAGCGCTATTTTTAGGTAGATATAAAATATATTAAGATAGTAAGGTAGATAGGGTGTTAGTAAGTTAATAACTTATAGGCCTACGGTATCTCTTTCTACCCTTTACTTCCTTTTATACCTCCCTCTCTTTAAGCTACCTCTTAATATATTTACTTACTTCCTTAGAGGTATATTATATATCTTTACCTACTAACTACCTCTTAGTATATTTATTAACTTCCTTAGAGGTTTCTTATATATCTTTACTAGTTAGTAGGCTATTATCTAATAACTAAGTATCTAAGGTTTCCTCTTATATTATCTTTACCTTATTTACTTTATCTACTTACCTCTTATTTTTAGCCTTAATAATAGCCGCCTCCTAGTTATTAGTAATACTAAGAGTATTATAGAACTAGGAAGGTAAGAAATAATTTACTTAGCTCTAATAATATATATAGAGTACTTTAACTAATAACTTTATCCCCTTATTAGTTAGATATATCTTAATATAATCCTATAATACTTACCTTATAAAATTAAGTAAGGCGCCCGTAGTATTAGAAAAGTCTACTATTATTTCTAGGCCTAGCCGTAGTAATTTATTATTATTTATATTAGATAGCTTATTAGTTATATTAATAAGGTATATAAGCTTCCTATTTATTACTATTACTATCTCCTCTAATATTATTATTATTATAATAAGGATATATATTATAGGGTTATTTATTAAATTAGTACCTTAGTTTTTTATCTTCCTTACCTCTAGGTTTACTATCTTCCTTACCTTTATAATCTAAAGGAAGGTAGGCTTTATTTAAATTAGTTATTTAGTCCTAGTAGGGTTATTAGCTACCCTATTCTCTTATTTCTAAGATTTTAGCGGGGCTAAGTCAGGTTTTAGAGTAGGATTCCTAGCTAACTTACTAATAGACCCTTTATCCTCCCCTTTTATTCTTAATAACTTTATAAATATAATAGGAACTATTAGGGGTAATAGTAAGGTAAGATCCTTATTAATATCAACTTTATATATATTTAATTTTACCTTTAGTTTCCCTATCTATTAGCTTCTAACTTACTACTTAGGCGTAATACTAGCTATCCTAATATCCCCTTATAAGATATAGGTATTATAATAAATAATATCTTATATTATCCCCCTATTAGATATATTAGCTATATTACCCTTATTTTTATACCTCTTAAGTAGGTTATTATTATAAGAGAAATCTAGTAGTTAACGCGAGTTTTTTATATAGGATATTAGCCTAGCGTAAATAACTTACTAAGTTATATATTTAGATAAGGTAGTTTTAATAGGAGGCTAAGTATTCTTATCTAACGCGTCTATTATAAGATCTTACTTTATAATAATTAGCTATTTACCTTAAGGTAATTAATAGGCTATTCTAGAGACTACTAGGAAAGGTAATATTAGTTATAGTAGCTAGTATTAATATTCTTCTAGTATTTCTTTAATTACCTAAGTAGGTAATTCTAATATAAGTCTAACTTAATACCCTTTAATCTTATCTTTTATATAACTTAACGCGCCCTTTTTAGCTTAAGCCCTAATTATACTAGTAAGTATTTTACTTCTTTATAAATAGTATTTTCTACCTCTTAAAAATATATAATAGTAGTAGTTTAATATAATAATAAATATAACTAAGTAATATAATTATATAATAAGTAAGAGTTAAGGAAAGTAAAAGTAAGTTTATATTAACTACTAAGACTTTACTAAGAATTATAAAGGGATATTTTATATTATAAAGATAGTAGTTTAATATCCCTACTTATATAAATAGGTATCTAGCTAGGTTTATACCTACCTAGCTAGATATATATAATATACGCGGTATATTATATAATATTAGTTATACTTATCTTATAAATTAATTATATAACCTAGAAGGTCTTTATTATACTATATATTATCCTCTAGGCCGTAGCCCTTCTACCTAACTAAGTACTTAGTAATTAGTTTTTTATAACTATATTTTCTCTACTACTTTCCTACTAACTCTTTAATTTTATATAAGTACTATTTATTATTTAGCTCTTCTACTACTAGAGGGTAGTCTAGCTTCTAGCTCCTATTAAAGGGGGTATTACCTTATAGTAACTTTTCTAGTTATATAACTAAAATAATTAAATAGATTTTCTAATTTACTAGGATTACTAATTTATAAGCTAATTTCCCTACCTTTTATATAATCTTAATAGGACCCGCCTATTAGTTAGATAGCTTTACTTAGATTATATTAGGTAGATTATACCTAGTATATAACTTTATAAAGATATCTTTACTTTTATTAAATTAAATTAGTTAATAGTATTTATTATATTTAATCTTAGATTTAATATAAGCCTAGGTAATTAAATCTTCTACCTCCTTTTTAATAGTAATCCTATTCTTTAGAAATAGACTTACCTTCTAGTTATTTAGGGGTAGTAAAGTAAGGGTATTATATAGGCGGTACTTATATATAACCTTATTTAGGCTTATAGATATTATAAAATTAGGTAGATTATTTAAGACGCCTCTAAGTTAAGGTAGGAATATTATCTAGTTATTTCTAGGGTTAGAAGTTAGCTAGTATCTTAATATAATTTTAACTATTTAGTTTATCCTTTCTAACTAGCTATCTATTTATAGATAATATATTATACTTATTAAGAATTAAACTCCTAGACTTTTAAATACTCCCTATTAGAAAGTAGATATAAACTTCTTATCGCGGTCTAATATTATTACGTAAGATAGACCCTAATTAACTATTCTATCTAAGAATACCTTCGCCTATTCCTTTACTAAGTAGGTATCTTTTCTATATAGGATAGTTACGCTTTTAAAAAACTTATAAGTAATAGATAATACTATATTTATCCCTAAGGTAGTTTTAGGTAAGATAAGGATAAAATCTATAGTTATAATATAATATAATATAAGCGGGGTAACTATTAATACTAGGGCTTTATAAATAGGGTATTACTTTATCTAATTAAGGTTATATTTATAATAATAGCTAATATATAGATATAACTATCTTATTAATTTCCTAAAATAATAGTTACTTATAATTACCTTATATATATAATTTAATCCTAGGTAAGACTTTTTATTATATACCTAGTAGAATATCTCCTTCTTAAACTCCTTAAGAAGGTATAATTATACCCTTCCTTTATAGTCTATAAAGTAGAGTAACCCTCCTTTAAGATAAAATTAAATACCTATTAAGGTAGCTTCCCTATCCTTTAAGCTATTAAGAATCTTAGGCTATTTCTTACTTACTATATAGCTAGCTATTATATAGTTCTTAAAAGTAGGTAATATCTTAATAAGGAAACTATTAAATATAAATATATTATTAAGTATACCCTCTTTAATTATCTATAAGCCGCGTTTAATAGCTAAGTTATTTATTAGCCTTAATAATATATCTAGTATAATATACTACTTACCTAGTTAGTATTATATATCTAGTCTAAATTATAATAAGTATTAAGATATATAAACTAGCCTAAGATTATATTTATCTATTAAGGAAGAGGTAAATAAAACCTATCTTATAATATTTATTATAACTAAGTAGTCTATAAATATAATAGTTATAAATAGTAAATTATTAATAAAGTACCTAATTTTATAAATAGTTTAAACTAAGTATATAACCTTAAGTTTTATTAGCTAATAATAAGATTTAGCTTTATTTAGTAATTTAAATAAGAAAAGTATAGGCTTAATATTAGCCTTTAAGTATTTATCCCTTATAGGATTACCCTTAATATAATATAATATAACTTTATAGCCTCTCTTCTTAAAGGTATTAATATTTATATAAAGGCGCTTTAAGTATAAGAAATAAATAAGGAAGTTTAGACTTAAAAAGGCATTTTATAAAGAGTTAAATAAGTTAAGTAGAATTTACCTTTTTTTAATTAATATTATTTTTATAAAATTCTTTTATTAATAACCTCCCTTTATTAATAAACCCTTTAATAGCTTTATCTTCTCTACTTATAAAGGATCCGCCTATTACGCGTAATAGCTAACTTTATTATATATCTAGCTTATAAGGCTAAGGTAGTATTTTAATACTTTAAGGTCTTTTAGGATATTAATATTCCTAAGTACCTTAATATATTCCTTAGTTATTAATAATTTAAAAGTATTAACCCTTTACCTTAGTAAAGTAATACTAGGATAGTTTAAGAAGGTCTTCTTTATATTAATTATTATATTTAGTTTAAATTAAAGCTAGAAAAGTTACTTAAGGTAGCTAAAATATTTATTAAATATTTAAGAGAAGGTAATAAAGTTATTTATATAAGTATAAATAAAGTCTTAAAAGGGGCGTAGTACCCTATTTATAGTTCTTTAAATAAAGGGAGGTAAGTTTATAAAACCTATTATTATTACCTTTAAATATTCTAATCCCTAATAAGAAATAAAAGTAAACTTATATTAATCCTTAGGTTTTATTAGGAATTAAAAAAAGAAGGTAAGACTATTTATAAGACTTATATTATTTATCCTTTATAAGATATTTACAATTTTAGTTTATAGTTATAATAGGTAGGAGTTAGTAGTAGTAATCTTATTAAGACCTTAAATATCTACTACTACTCTTACCTTTCTTATAAGCGGAGCTACTAGCCCTCCTAAGATAGGTTTTTATATAATAAATATAGGGAAGGTAAAAGGCGTAGGCCCTTCTATCTATCTTATATAGCCTTATTTATAAAGCTTATTAAATTCTTTATTAATTACCTCTTAATCTATAATACCTACTAGGTATACCCTCTAGTTTAGCTTTAGGGTAGTAGAGGAGTTCTAGTTAGTATTTATTAGTACTATTATCTAATCCTTTTCTAGGATATTAATAATATTACTATTATCCTTTTAAATATCCTAAAATTTATATACTAAGGCCTTTAGCTTTTCTAGCTCCTCTTTATTATTAAATAGGGAGATATTATCTTAAATTTTAATCTCTTTACTTAATAGTAAGCTACTAACCTTAATATTAGTTTTTATTATAGTATATATATAATCCTCTAAGTAAGTAGTATAATAAAAGTTAGTATTATATTTAATAACTATACTAAGGTAGGAATAGGTAGATATAATCCTATCTACTTTAATATTATTCTTAATATAGATAAAAGGTAGAGAAGCGTTTATAATATAGGCGTACGCTTCTAGTAGATAGGGTTTGAAAAGGTAATCCCTATTAGGTAAAGGTATAGAAGTCCTTAGTTATATTAGTACCTAAGCTATTAAATTTACTAGGATAATAACGCGTTTTTTATTATATATAATACGGCGGATAATAATATTATCCTTTACTAAAATTTAAATTAGGATAATAAGCCTATTATAGCTTTTAATAGTTAGTTTCTAGTTACCTAAGTTAAGGATTATCCTTTCTAGGCTTATAATATCTATCCTAACTAGTATTTTTACCTTAAGGTTATTAACTAAATATATATTATAATAAAAATATATTAGGGCCTTTTATTCTCCCTTCTAGCCTAGGATATATATATTAATTATTATATATTTATTAGTAGAATACCTAGTAGAACCTATACCCTAGATATTTATTAGGGTATATATTTTCTTAATAATTATTATAAGTAGAATTTATACTAGAAACTTATAGTTAATAAGTATTATTATATATCTTATATCTAAGTAAATTACTTTAGTATTACTTATAACCTAAAACCTAGTATAGACTATAGTAAAATACTATAATTAGAATAATAGGCTAGTATTAGGATATAGTATAGTATCTAAGTCTACTACTAGTTCTAGTATATCTTCTTAGTTAAAGTTTACCTTAGTAAAAAGGCGCTTACTATCTTAGCTACTCTTAGTACCTTAATATAGGGCTAGATACGCGTATAATAGGTTTCCTAAGCTAAAATCTTCTTTATAACAGCGGTAAATCCTTAACCTTAGTAGAGGTATCTTAATAAAGTAGAAACCTACGTAGGGGATTTTAATATAAAAGTAATAGGTATTTATTATAAGATTATATACCTTACTATTTTTTAGGTCTAGTAAGGATACTTCTTCTTAATAGATAGGAGTATTTATTAAAGCTACTACTAGGAAATTATATTCCTTTAAATAAGTAGTATACTTAAACTTATTAATATTATATTCTACTTTAGAGAAGAACTTACTTAATTTAATTATTATAATTATTTCCGCGTATTTATAATATATAGTAGCTTATAGTATAGGTATTTAATTTATTTAATTTTAATATTTATAGCTATAATTTTACTTTATAAGTTATAAGGCGTACTAATATTAATTACTACCTCTCCCTTTATAAGGGTTATAATTACCTTAGAATTTATTATAACTACTACGACTAGCGTTAAATCTACTATAATTAGGTTAGCCTTATACTTCTTAGCTAGGGGAGGTATAATTACTTACCTCTACTACTAAGGTAGTAATTATAAGTTATTTACCTAGCGCTAGCTAAGGCGTAAAGATTTATACCTAATTAGCTATCCTATCTTATAATAGGTTTTATTATAAATACTCTATTAATTATAATAGATAGCTATTATAACTAGCTTAAAACCCGCCTTAATAGCCCTAGTAGCCTTATAACTAATAATTATTATAGAATTACCTAGGTATTATATTTAGTAATAGTAGTTAGTAACTAGGCTCTAACTACTTTCTATAATTATTATTATTTAAGTAATAGTAGTTATTTATAACTTTTTATAAGTTACGCTTAGCTTTTAACTCTTCTATAAAATCTTAGAATATAATAGTCTTAGTAGATAGGGTTATTATAAACTAGATATTAATATCTAATTAATTTTAGGCCTAAGTTAGTTAGGTATAAGTATTATCTACCTTAGTAGTTATAGTATATAACTAGATATTTTATAAATAGGCCTATAAATCCCTATCCTAGTATATATTAATAATAGAGTACTTTTCCTTAGTTAGCTAATTAAGTACCTTAAATACTAATATTTTAAACCTTAAAGTAAGTTAATTAGTAAAATCTACTAATAATATTCCTTAGAAAGCTTATTATTTAAAATTATTAATCTCTTTTAGGTATTAATTTAGGGATATACCCTTAAAGTATATAGCGAGATTTTCTTTTATATTAGTTTCTCTAACTAATATTATATAATTATATATTTATTTATTAAAGATATATACTTTATAAAAAATAGTTTCTTTATAAGTATATACTATATCCCCTAAACTATATAACTTAGGTAGGTCTAGGTAGAAAAATCTTATATCTTAAGTACTAAATCTTAATTAGCTATTACCTCTAGTACTAATACCTAATAGACTAGATAGGCTAGGATTACCTTATAAGCTAGGATTACTAGGTAGCCTAGGCGGGCTAATATTACTACTAACTTCTTTATATATAATTCTCCTAAGATTATTTATATTAATAGTAACTAGGCGGTCTCTTATATTAAGTATATTAAGCCTTACCCTATACTTAATAATAATACTTAACTTTAAGATTATAATAACTTATAATTTAAGAGTCTCTAGGTAAGTAGCTTTAGCTTATACTTTAAAAACTTCCTCCTTATAAATTAATTAGATATTCTATATTAAAGCGCCTAGCCTAATATTAGTTACTTAAGGCTTAAGGTAATTATACTATTTAGACCTTAATAGTATAGGTAGATTTATCTTAGAATCCTAGTTAGGCGGATTTATCTTAGAGTCCTAGTTAAGTAGATTTATCTTAGAGTCCTAGTTAAGTAGATTTAGCTTAGAGTTCTAAGGGGTTATCTTAATCTCTAGTAAGCTTAGATTATATTTAGGTTCCTAAGAGCTATTTCCCGCTTAAGTAGCCTTACTAGACTCTAATTCTATTAAGTAGCGGGGCTATCTTATTTTAATAAACCTTAAAGTATCTTATTAAATAGTTTCTAGTAACCTTATAATATCTTTAGGCTCCTAGGAGGTATTTTCTATCTAAGTAGCCTTATTAGACTTTAGTTCTACTAAGATTAGAGAGTAGCTAGGCTATTATAATACTAATAACTCCTAATTAAGGTATAAATATATCCTAAAAGGAATAGATATTAATACCTTAATAGAGGTAGTAATTAAAGGTACCTTCTATAAAGCTTAAATAAATATAGGTAATAAGGAGTAAGGGGTAATAAGAGTATAAACTAGTTTTAATTAAAAACTCTCTTTAAGAATAGGTAGGGTAAACTCCTATATATCCCTAATAAACCCTTTTATTATAAGTTAAAGGGCTAGCTTATTAATAACCTAATCTAAGGGCTAAATTAATAGCTTTATAAAATAAGTTCTAGAGTAAGTATAAGTACTCCTTATTAATAGTTTATAGTATTTAGTAGCTAATTATACTAGCTAGGAAGAAGTAGTTATAATTTTATATATAATTCTATAAATTCTCTTTAGTATTAAATTAATTTATAGATACCCTATTTTAATAAAAGTATGTAACTAGAAAGTAAAAAGGATAGTATTTTCTTATAAGGTATTTTCTTCTAAGGTAGCTTATAAAGATACTACTATAGGAAGCTATTTACTAATCCTTTAGATAAAGCGAGTCTACTTCCTTAATAAGATAGAGTAGATTATAGTAATAATAGTAATAACTATAATAGGGAGAAACACGTTATAGACTAGTAAGTATAAAGATAAGTAAAGTAAATAGTAAATAGAAAGTAGTAAAAGAATAAAGATAGAGGGGAAAATAGGTAGTTATTACTATTTTAGAGTTATAATAGTTTCCCTACTAGGGAAACTACTCTTCTAAGAAGACTAATTTCTTAGTAAGGGGTAATAGCTAAATACTAAATCTAGTAGTTAAGATATTAGATAGGCGTCTTACCTAATATTATAGAGAGGTAGGAATCTAGATATATTATAGTTATTCTATTTTTACCTTATAATTATTAAGGTAAAATCTAGTCTAATTTAACTAGTATAAAATAGTAAACTTAGTAGCGGTCTACTACTAGGTTTATTAGTAGAGGACTCCTAGTCTATACCGCCTATTAGGTCGATTCTAACCTATTAGGACGTTATATAATAGTATTACTACTAAATATAGTAGAATTACGTAGTAAAAAGTAACGCGAGGTAAAGGATACTATTAGGTAATAGGTATATAGAAGCTTACCTTACTATCTAAGGAGGCAACCCCTTATATCTAACTAAGCTAAGCTATATAAGGCATAGCGCCTACTACGCTATAGTAGTATTTTATAATACGTAGCGCGTACCTAAAGTAGCTTATACTACGAGGCGTAGTCTATACTACCCGTAGTAGCTTATACCTAAAGTAGTCTATATTATAAGGCGTAGTTATTTATTTATTTATAAATTATATACGCGTCTATCTAAACTAATAAAAGATAATTACGGGGGCCTGCGGGTATTTTATAGCCGCTACGACGGTAGCCGACTTATAGGGGAAACTATATACCTATACTAAGTATAGGCGCAGGTAAAAACCCTTACCTTTCCTACCTTCTCTATAACTTCTATTCCGTTTTCTCTTTATACTATATTCGGTCCTCTATAATAATAGGCGGTCGTATTTACTACTATATTAGTCTAGCTCCCTAGGGCCGGCTTATATACTATAAAAGCGAAATTCGCTCCGGTAGTAAAGATTTACGTCTAAGGTCGGCTCTAGTATAACTACTTCACTGCGAGCGAGAACTAGCCTAGTAGCCTAGTCTAGATTATCTATCTCGCTACTCGTTTTACCCCCCCCGCCTTCGCGAGCATCTTATAGGCGTCTACCGCGCCTAAGGTATCCTTTAGCTCCTAGCGGCGGTCCTAGAGCCTAGGGTAATAGATAAGGATATACTTCGTATCCTACCTACGCTAGCTATACCCGCAGCTTACGGATATATAACCGGGAACTCTATACTAGTATAAAAAGGCGGCTAGCCCGATCTTTCCCGTCCTTATCTACGTAAGGACGGAGCTCTCAGCCTTCTAAAGGCCCTTATAGAGGGTCCTCCTACCGGTCTATAGGCCCCTGAGCTAGGCGGGGGGGTAATCCCTAGCTTCTAGTCCCGACTAGTATTCATCCTATATAGTATCCTAGGAGGACCTCTACTAATAGTATATTATCTTCTCGATCCTCTAGGGGGGGCGGGCTACCTCCCTAGTTACGATCGCGCCCCCGTCGTCTAGGTATAAGGAGCGTAGAGCCCACTCGTTCTTCTCTTCCGCGGGGGATTTTACTACCTCTCTCCTCCTCCCCCTTTTAGCGTTTAGCTTCCTTCGGATACGTATATTCCCTATTACCGTTACCGGGTAGATCCCCTTTAATATATACCGGCGGAGAACCGAGTAATCTAGTATTAGTTATATAAGGGCTATCCCCGACTCTACCTCTAGTACTCGCGTTAAGGTAGCCTTATATGCCCCTAGCACGCGTCTTAAGTAGTTATTTTAGATAACTTTAAGCTTCCTTACGTGCGTCTTCTTTATATCCCTTAGTCCTCGTAGTATATATTATAAGGCGGACGCGTAGGTTATAACTAGCCGTATTATCGCGTTATATACTTTCCTTACCCTATTAAGGGTGGCTCCCCAGGTTAATACCGTCGTTATAGATAGGGCGAGGCTCTAGGTAGCGAGTTTCGCCTATACCCTCTTTAGGTGCGGGCCCTACCGTAATTTACCGTCGATATATAGTCCTAGGACTCGGATCTCCGTTTATAGCTTTATTATTACATGCCCTAGGTTAATAACCGCACCTATATTAAAGCGACGGGGGTAACGGGTAAGGTAGACTAATTTATATTTCTAGGGGGCGAAACTCGCCCCGTACGTTAAAAGGCGTAGTTTATACTACTACTAGTAAAGATATATACCCTAAGTAGTTTATACTACGAGGTATAGTTTATATTAAAGATTATTAGTAATAATATAAAAAATATCTTATATAATTATAAAATACTTTAATCTATCTATATAAAAGCTAATATTTAAGTATTATTAATTTAATTAATATTTTATTTCTAATAAACTATATCTTATCCTAATATATAATAGGCTAGTATACTAGGAAGTTAAGTAGTTCCTTAATATAATATAAAGAAAGTATAAGATAATAGTTAACTATTATACTAAGATTTTTAGGCCTTTAAACTATTCTATACTATTATAGTTTTATAGTATAAACTAATATATACTCCTAATTAGGCTTAATATATATACTAAGATATAAATACTATATTTATATATAATATAATATATAGAATAATATAGTTAATATTCTTATATAAACTTAATATTAATATTATTTATATTTATATTAAGTCCTTAATATAATATTAACTATCCTTTTTACTTATAATATTCTACTTCTAAAGTATAGAGGGTAGTAGTAATTAAAAAGAGCTAGTATTATATTAATACCCTTATAAAGAAATTTTTAAGTAATAACTTTAAATTAAAGTTATACTACTAGTAAGTAGGAGATTCCTATTTACTAGAAAGGAATACCTCCCTTATATTAGGTAAATATTATAATTATTATAATAAAACTTAATAAAGCTATTATAATAGAACCTTAGTAGCTAGGACCTTTTATACCTTATAACTTAAGTAGCTTATAATAATAAGTACCCGCGGAAGAGTTATATAATATAGTTCTAAAGATAATATAATTAGTAAGATTCCCTTTAGAGTTTACTTAGAGTTAGACTATCTTTAGTAACCTAGAAGAATAGGATCCTAGTAATAAGATAGATAATAAGGGTATGCCCTTAAACTTAGACTAAGAAGACTACCCTAGAACTTCTTATTATTATAAAAAGTAGCTTAAAGCTACTAATCTTTTTAATTAATAATAATATAAGAGAGCTTCCTAAGAAAGAAGGATAACTATTAAGCTAGAAGAATTTAAAGATAAGTTAATCCTTAAAGATATTAGCTTATAAAGTAAGGTTAAAGGTATTTTAATAAAAGTATAAATAGATAAAGAGTTCCTTATAAGCTATAATAAAATTCTAGTAGTATAATAAAATAGTATTTAAAACTTAGTATTTATTATAATTATACTATATAAAGATATTAAGATAATAAGTAAAGATATAATAAAGTTAAGGTCTAAAGCTAATATATATATTAATTAGCTTAAGGAATATTAAAAATAGATATCTAATAAAAAGAAAGAGATTATATAGTTAAGAGGCTTAAGAGATATCTACTATTAAAAGTCTAAGTTACTAATAAAGGAGTTAAAAATCTTAAAAGTTAAGCTATTATTAAATAAACCTCTCCCTTTTATTAACTTAAATAAAGAAGAGGAAGTATAACTAAGAAGTTAAGATACTTATTATAATTAATATTAAATATTAGATATAATAAACTTATATAATATATCTATTAAAGTAGGTATTAAAAGAGGTATCTTAATATACCTAACTTTAATAGGACTATTAATTAAGATAAATAGGAGTCTTAAAAGATATATTTATACTCTAAGTTTTAATAGAGTACTATCTTATTCCTAGTAGAATAGGATAAGATAGACTACGTATATAACTATTATAAGTTAGATATATTTAATATAATTAATACTTATACTAATCTAATAATAGTAGACTTATATAAGTTAGTAGAAGAGATAATTAAGGATCTATATACTATATTTAGTAAATTTAATAAAATAGTTAAAGTAGATAGTAATATTTATAATCCTAGCTTTAGAATAGGTATTTAAGATAAGAAGGAAACTTTTAAAGTATTTTATATATACTTCTTATTAGCTATTACCCTACTTTAGTTAAATAATATTCTTAAAACTTATAACTTAAAATAACTTATTTCTAGTTAACTAAGATATAAGGTATTAAGTATAATATTTCTTACTTTCTAAGCCTATATAAATTATCTTTAATAGATAGATCTTAATTTATAATAAGTAGATAATTAGCTAAACTTATAAAAGGGGGATAATAATATAAAGATTATAGGTACTTAAGGAGCTAATACTACTAATAGTACTAAGCCTTTAAGTAGTAAGGATACTAGGGTAAATAAGACCCCGTTATTAATAAAATAGTATAAATTTCTAGTATACGTCTAAGCCTAAATTTATAAAGATAGCCTCTACTAGAAATACCTTAAGCTAGGTTATATCTTAAGAGATTTAAACGCCCCTTATAAGAATATACTAAACCTAATAAAGGAATAAGTAGACGCTAGACTAGCCTTTATAAATATAGAACTTAAAGGTAATACTCCTTCTAATAGCTCTAAATAGGAAAAAGAGTAATTCCTAGTAAAGTTATTATTAGGGATAAATTAGCTTATACGCGTAAACGTATTAAATAGTTAGAAGAGATAGGAAATATAAACCTTACTACTATCTACCTCTCCTTAATATTATATATAGAGTTATAATATAGAAGATAGTTAGATTTTCTAGGAACTATCTTCTTAAAGGAAGGAACTATAAAATAAGATTACTAACTAATATAAGTACCTTAATAAAGTATTTTATAAACGAGAAATTTATTAAATATTATTAATTACCCCTTATAATATTAACTAAGCCTTATTAATTAAGGCTAGTAGATAATAACCTTATAATAAATATTACTTAAGCTACTTAAATTAGATTTATAATTAGGGATTATATTAAAGAATATTACTATCTAGTAACCTCTCTAGAGAAATTTAATATAATATTAGGTATACCCTAGCTAGAGTAATATAATCCTTATATTCCCTTTAAGGAGTAGTCTATTACCTTTAACTCTAACTATTATATAATATATTATCTCGCTTATAATAAACTAAGTTAAGTCTTTAACTCCTTAAAGAAAGAGAAGGAATCTAGGCTAATATAAAGGTATAGAGATATATCTAAAGTATCCGCTTATATATTTATAAAGATAGCTAAGAGAGATAAGAATTAAACTATATCCCTTTAACTAGAAGACTTTAAATAATTAATAAAATAACTATTTAAAGAGATACGTAGACTAGGGTTTATATAGACTAACCGTCGAGTCGGGTTTTAGTACTATAGATTAGTACTAACCCGAATACTTAGTACCTATTTAGGTACTAACCTAAATACTAATACCTACTTCTAGTACTAACCTAAAAAGCCCTTAATACCTTAGTAAGTTAGGTTAGACCGACCTAACTTACTAAGGTATTACTAAGAAGCTAAGCCGCTAATAAATTAATAAAAGACTAATATAATTTCCTTATAAGATAAATTTAAATACTTTAATATTATTAAGATTTATCTTATACCTAATATTTATTACTTATTATTCTATATAATATAATAGTCTATATTACTATTCTATATTACTCTTAATTCTCTTACTATTAGCGCCTAGAATATATTAGTCCCTTTAAGTCCTTTAAGAGTATTAAGTTTTATAGGCCTTAATAATAAAGCTATTTAATTAAAATTTAATAATCTTAATATAAATAATTCTATATTTAATAGTCTTCGTCCTAGTTAATCTATAAGTTAGGTTAGATAGGGTATATTAGATAAATCCTTTTAAGAAAAGAAAGTACTTCTCTAAAATACTATTAAAACTATTAAGGAAGATTTCCTAGACTTAATTCTAGTAAAGAATAGTAAATTTATTAAATAGAGTTAATATATTAAAGTCCGGTTTAAAGTATAATAGTAGTAAACTACTATTAATTAAAGTATTAAAATAAAGTCTAGTACTAAAATTAAGGATCCGCTTTAAATTAAGAAGATTATATTAAGTAGATAGGCTAATATTTAGGATAACTTTATCTAAATTACTTTAATAGTTAAGGTATTATTAAAGATTACTTATAAGAAGTATAATAGAATTCTAGACTACTTAATAGCTACTAGTAATTTAAGTATATCTAATATAAGGAAATATCTTAAAATAAATAAATACTTTCTTTATAAGCGGCTTAACCTATTATTATAAATAGAACTTTCTTTAAGTTAGGTATATTATCTATAATAATATAAATTAGTAATATAAAACTAGATATTTAGGGATAACTTTAGAAGAAAAGTAATACTAGGTTTTCTACTAACTTTTATTAAGAGAAGTAGAATAAATAGTTATATAAATACTTTCTTACCTTAAACTAGTCTTTCTAGACTATTAATTAACTAGAGTTTTAGTAATTACTATTAATAGCTTATCTAGATTAAACTCTAATCTATTATACTAAATTATAAAGTATAATCTTTTTAGATTTTAAAGGAATATATATAAAAATTAAAGTAGATCTAGAATATCCTTAATATATTTCTCTTATATTAGATACTTAATCTAGTCCCTAAAAGGTCGCCTACCTTAAAGTACTAGTCTACTAGGTTAATACTAATTTTTAATATTAGGAATGTCTTATTACTTTTATATTACTTAATATCTAGTATTCTAGGTATTTACTTATAATAGAAATAATAAAGATATTAACCCTTTATAAAATTAAAGATAAGCTTTTTAGGGTTATTACTAATAATACTAGTAATAATAGAACTTTAAAAGATAAAGTAGAGAAATCTCTAGCTTAATAAGATATCTAATAGGATAAACTATAAAACTTTATTTCTTATATAACTTATATCTTTAACCTTATAATATAAGACTTTATTAAAGCCTTAGACTTAGAAGCTTTAAATAATATTATAATATTATTAAAGGATACTTAAGTTAAAGATATTTAAGTAAATATAAGTCTATTAACTATTATTAAGAAGGTATAATATTATAAGAGTAATATAAATAGGTAATATAACTAATATTTTAAATAGATCTATATTCTTATAATAGTAATTAACTTATCTCCTTAATAAAAGCTTCATTTTTTATAATTATAAGAAAACTCTAGTAGAAGACCTTAAAAACTTATATAAGATATTTATATTTATTAGAATTCTATATACTTAATACTTTATTATATATATTAGCTACGTAACTTTATTAATACTTAAGTAGATAAAAATATAACTAATTTAAAAATTAGTATAATTAGCCTTAGTAAATATAAATAGTTAATTATATTACTACTTAATAATATATTAAATACTATCTATTAACTTACCTTAATAATTTCTTAGATAATAATATAGGTATATATCTAGGATTCTAATTATATAATACTCTTTTTATATATTTTAATAGTATTAAAATAATAATATATAATAATAGGATTATTAATAAAGTAAGTATTATTTATACTTATAAAGTAGCCTTAGTAAAACTTACTAAGTATTATTCTAGAATAAAAGGTAAAGGCGGATTAATATATAACTTTACTAATATTCTAGACCCTTTTATAAAACTAAGTCTATATAAAACTTAGGATAAATAAGAGGAGTTAAATAATAATAATACTTTAACCTCTTATAAAGAGAGGTATAAAAATAAATTAACTAACTACTTTTATAAGTATTATAAGATATTACTAGTTATTAGAAGGACTAATATATAAGATATATAAAATATTAATAAGGTAATATAATATAATAATATATTTAAATTTATACTAACTAATAATAGCCTTTAATAAGAGTAAGGAGAAGTCTACTTTAATATCTAAATTATAAGTCTTTATTATAAAGTAAAGCTATTTAATACTTTTATTCTAAAAGTCTACTAGAGGATATTCTTATATAGGAGTACTAGAAGGATAATACTTTAACTTATTTAAATCTAATATAAATAGTTAAGGATATCCTTTTATATCTAATATTATTTATAGGTATTAAGAGAGTTTTTAGTCTTATTTAAAGAGTATATTTATAGGATTATATATAATTAGAATTAGAGTTTATAGAATAAGTAATACTTTTAAAGTATTATAATTATATTATAGGTTTAGACCCTAAAAAAGCTCTTATTAAACCCTAGGATATTCTTTAAAGGGAAGAAGATACTAATTAAAGTATTAATAGAGGTAAAGATCCTTTTAAGTTAGAGTTAATAGATATCTTAAGATAAATAGATTAATAGTTATTATTTTAAAGTTATTTAATAATTAAGTAGTATATTTAAAAAGTAGGTTTAATTTTTATATATAAATATAAAGGTAATATAAGAAGGTAATATAATTCTTTATCTTATTAAGAGTATTATAATACTAAGAGCCGTAATATTAGGAGTATTATAATACTAGGAGCGCCGTAATACTAGAAGTATTATACTATCCTAGACCTACCCTTTACTCTTAATATTATAAAACTATTACTACCTTTAAGCGCTAAATAGTATAATATTAAAGCTCCCTATTAATTCCTTTATAAGCTTTAAATCCCTTTATATAATAATAATATATTTAGTATAAATATAAAGTAGATTTAAGTTTATATTATAAGATATATTAGTAAGTAATTATTATAAGGATTAAATAATAATATAAAATAGTAATATACTTACTTAAGAGAAAAGATATTATAAATACTTTTATAATATCTTATAATACTTCTAAAGCTAAACTTTAAATTTAATATAAGTTTATATTAACTCTTATAATATCTATTATAACCTCTCTTATAATATAACTAAATAGTAGCTTTAAGATAAGGTTATTAATAGACTTTTAATATTATCTTATCTCCCTTAAAGCTTTAAGACCTAAGTTAACCTTATACTTTTATTTTTATATTATTAATTTTAGTATTATTAATTATAAAGGATTAGCTAATTATATTTTAATATATTACCTATTTATATTACCTTTCCCTTCTTATATAATAGCTTATTTACTCTCCTACCTTATAAGGGTTTACCCCCTCTACCTAGTAATTTTAGTATTTTATTACCTAATTATACTATCTACCTATTAGTATATAAAGTAAGAAATATATTATAAAATAATATTACTAGTCTACTTAATATAAGCTATTATTAAAGTTATTAAATATATATAATAGTAGATAAAAGAAGGAATATAAGGTTTAAAAGTTTTAATATAAGGTAAAGTAATATTAGGCGGAATATTCTATATAATTATAGGTGTAATTATAAGTAGAATTACCCCTTAAAAACTTCTTTATAACTCCTCCTACCTTTATATACTTAAGATATTATAGTAAGATAGGTTATTAATATATAATAAATATTTATTACTAATTATATTACTTAAATATATTACTAGATAGATAAGCTAATATAATATTATAATAATATTAAGTCTTTATAATTAAAATCTTAAATTAATTATAAGTAGAGAACGTGTAAAAGACTAGGATAATAATAAGAAGCTATTATATATAAAAGTATCTAATAACCGCGTAGTAGTATTAAAGAGGATTAAGAAGTTAAAGGAATTAGATATATAAAAGATAGCTACTAAAGAGGATTATATAAAGCTAGTAATTAAGGTAAAGGATATTATAAAGGAGGAAAGATATAAAAGAGGGATTTATAATAATATAATTAAGTAATATAATACTTCTTAAATAGCTAATACTATATAGTAGAATATTTTAAGATAGAGCTATGTCTTAAAGATAATAAAGAGGCTACTAAGAAATAAGCTAAGCTAGATAAATTAATAAATAATATAAAGAATATAACTAGTATAACTAGTTTTATAAAAGAGGTAAATATATAATCTATCTTTAATCCTATCTTTTAATTAACTTAACTTTTAGAATACTTATAAAGAAGATATAAATACTATTAGGCTAGAACTTACTAGATTTAATCTACTAATTATATAAATTATTAAGTAAAGGATTATATATTATAAGAGTCTAAAGGAGTTAAAAGATATATAGGACCCTAATACTATAAATACTTATATTAAGTTTATATAAGAGTACGCTAACGCGTTTAATATAAAGGATTATATTATACCTAACCTTATAAAGAGGAATTAAGATAAGGAGGGTATCTTAATTAAAGTTAGTATTAATAGGAAAGAAATTAAGTATACTATTAAGGAGGATTAAGAAGAGGATAGGGAATATAAGCTAGAAGATACTAGTAAGACTAGTAGTAATAGTAAAGATAATAATAGTAAGTATAATAATAGTAAGGAGGATAATAATAAATAAAAGGATTATAAGTATAAGATTATAGAGATATCTAATTAAATAGATAGATAGGCTATCTACTAATAACTATTAAATAATTATATTACCTTTTTATATTACTATAAAGTATTCTTACTATTATAGTCTAGTAAAATACCCTTACTAAAATTAAAGTCTTAGTAAGTTAGGTTAATACTTTAGTACTAATACTTAGTACTACCTTATAATATTAACTTAAATACTTAGTACTAACTATTAGTACTAACCTAAATACTTAGGCTAGGAATTTAGTATTAACTTACTAAGAGTTAAGTTAGGAACCCGACTTACGTTTAAAGTACTAACCCGAGGCGGTTAGTCTAGATTTATAGACTAATACTTATTAATAGTAGTACTACTATCTAATCTAACTTAGATTATAAATTAATAAGAATTCGTATTTCTATAAGTAATAGATAGTAAAGAATAGAGAGTATTTAACTTACTAAAGTAAGCGTTTATTAATATACCTATTCTAGTATATTTTAACCCTAACTTAGAAACCTAGTTAGAATCTAATATATTAGATTTTATAATAGCTATAGTATTATCTTAAAAGGATAGTAAAGGGATACTATAACTTATAACCTTTATATTAAAAAAGATATTATTATAAGAATATAACTACGAGATATATAATAAGGAACTATTAGCTATTATTTAAGTATTTAAAGAATAGTACCCTAAACTTATAAGAATACCTATTAAAGAACTAATTTAAGTTCTTATAAATTATAATAACTAAATAGTTAAATAGAAGATAAGCCTAATAGGTAGAGTTTCTTTCTAAATTTAACTTTAAGATAAAATATTAGCCTAGTAAATAAGGAATAAAGCCTAATAGCCTTACTAGAAGGGTAGGAGATCTACCTAAATTAGAAGATAATAATTAATTAAAATATTAGTAATAAATCTTATTAAAGGACTACTACCTTAATTAAGGGGTAAAGAAGGCTATTACCCTTATACCTATATTAATTAATAAAACTAAGGAGTTAATCCTTAATATAGCGGCTATAATATATAATTTAAGTAAATAAGATAGTACTAGTAGTAATAAGTTAATAGAGTATTTACTATTAGAAGTCTTAGAAGTTCTTAATATTAATACTTCTATTAAAGATTTAATAAAGGACTTTATTATTAAATTAGAAATTATAAAGCTTATTAAGGATTACTATAAGGATAATATATTAGTATAATAGATTATTAATACTAAAGTATCTAACTAAAGGAAAATCCCTTAAGATCTAGTTAAATTAGGATTATATCTAGAACTAGGAGACTATATAACTATAGATAATCTACTTTATATAGGCTATTAACTCTACGTACTAGATGTAATAATACTTAGGATAAAGATAATTAAGAATATTTATAAAACGCCCCTAGGAGGATATACTAGATAGGCGTCTACTTATAAACAGGTTAGTACTTACTATTTCTAGCCTTAAATAATAGATATAATTTCTCGTTATATAAAGAGTTATTATACTTATAAGAGGTCTAAGACTATTTATAAGGGTAATTATAAGTTACTTAGACTATTATTAATTCTAGATTACTACTAGTAAGATATCTTAGTTAATTTTATTATACTACTTCTAATATATAAATAATATAGAAGAAGGTTTTAATATATAATAGTAGTAGTAGACTAATTATTTAAAAGGAAGAAATTTATAGTATTAGACTTAATAGAAGTTAAAGCTATAATATAAGCTTTTATAAAATAGATATAAAGGGAGGAAGGATACCCCTTTATTATAGTCTTAGATAGGGGGATATAGTTTACTTCCTACTTCTAGTAATAACTATATTAATAAATCGGGACTAAATTAAAGCTATTAATAATATTTTACCTAGAAATAGATAGTTAGATTAAGAGTATAAATACTACTCTAAAGTAGTACCTCTATATATATATTAGCTATAATTAAGATAACTAGGTTAACTTCCTACTAATTATAGAGTTTAAAGCTAACTTAGATATTAATATATTATTAGGTATTACTCTATTTATAGTAATTAAAGGATATATACCTAGATTAGGATATAAGCCTAAAATATTATAGGATTAAGATATAATATAAAGATCTAAGAGGGAGATAAGGTCTATAAATATATTTATTTAAGATATAAAGAATCTATAGGAATACTTATAAGACTAATTAATAAGAGGTATATTCCTAGTATTTTACCTATTACTACTATACCTTAATAAAAGTAACCTGCTCCCTAGATAGGTAGTACTACTACCTCTACTAATAAATATTAATAATAAAGGAGTAGATTATAAAGCTAAAGAAATACTAGACTTAACTATTAATAGAAGAAGGAAAGACCTTATAATAGGTAAGAAAGGATACCTAATATATAAAATTAAGTATATAAGCTATAAGGATAATATTCTAGAATAGTAACTATTTACTAATATAGTAGGATATCCTAATTTAGTAGCTAACTTTTATTATAAGTATACTATAAAGGACGGACTATATAAGTTATTTAAGATATTAAAGGGATAGGAACTACTATTAGCTCTACTTATATATAAGCCCGACGCTATTATATTATAAGACGAGACTTATTATTAATATACTAAGTTATAATAATTAAGGAAGTATTAGCCTAATATAAATATAGATACTACTAATACTAGTAAGTAAAGGGCTAACTATAATAAGCTAGTAGTAGAGGATATAGAGTTAGGTAATATTTATTATTAAATAAAAAGAATATATTTTTAAATAACTTAGATATTTACTAGAGCTCTAAATTAAAAGGGGGGGGGTAATATTATAGTTTTATAGTATAAACTAATATATACTACTAATTAGGCTTAGTATATATACTAAGATATAAATACTATATTCGTATATAATATAATATATAGAATAGTATAGTTAATATTCTTATATAAACTTAATATTAATACTATTTAGGTTTATATTAAGTCTCTAATATATACTTATATTAGTTACTCCTCTACTACTTAAGAGTCCTTCTCTTTATAAGGGTTTTTAAAAGGATATATTAATTATTATAACTATATAGTAAGAAAGCTATAACCTCCTCTTATAAATAAGAGCTATTAAGGTGAGGTATATAAAGGCGTAGTAGGGTAGGAAGAGTACTAATAGCGACGTAGGTAGTTAGTAATAAAGAGAGGTATATATAACTTTAATTTAACTAGATCTAGACTACTTAGATATTAATTAGGTACTTTAGAGATATATTAGAAGATATAGTACTAATTACATAAGGATTTTCTATTTTTCTCTAGCGTTACTAAGACCGCCGCATATTTATTTCTCAATGATAAATCAAGGTCTTCGACGCTTGTTGCAAGCTTTTAACAATAATCACATACCCTTTGCGCTATTTCCCTGAGTAGAGCGCTTGAAAGCAAATGGCGTTCATTGATTTAAGCACCAGCAAATTGCATCATGAGTAACCGTTGTGATCATTATATTATGAAGTTCTCCATGTTCATCCCGCCTCTACATCAGTCGCGATAAGGAAATTAGAGCGCCTACAATCCTCGCCCTACTTAGTCTAACTCTGAATTGTACCCTTATAGCGACTGCGCTTAGCGACTCCAGTCTCGATTGGGACTTCAATGTCCATAACGATTACTCATTCCATCCTCTCGACTTCTTTATGGGTAACTTCGCAGCCTTGCCCATGGCGGTACAGCTAAACTTCCCCTCTCTTCGCTTCTTGCCATCCCTACTCGTCTTCGTCGCTCTGGTCTTCGTCTTCATTGACTTCATCTTCCTTCTCGATCTTGCCTCGCTCTTCTATATCCTCGTCCTCGGCCCCGTCTTTTTCTTTAATCGGCATAAGGATCCTATAAGGTAGATTGTCTAGATCAATATCTGGCGGCTTGGTAAGGACAGGAACATGGCCATCACGTTCAAATGCCTCCCCACTTGCTGAATTACCAGGCCCCCACCAAAGTCTTAGTGCCGCTAGATCCGGTCGCTGTAAGAAAGTCTCCAACGGAAATATACCACCAAATAGGCTGAAATCATCTTTCTTGGCTTTCCGTAACAGGCTAAGCAGATCGTAGGATACGACATTTCCGTCTCGAGTGGTCACTATCTCTGGTCGCCTAGTGAGGAGAAGTGGGACATCTAGAGAGAGATTGTCGTTGAAATGCTTGTTTCCGTCGTCTGAATCGTTTTTCCCAGGAAGGCCAGTCGATTTGCAGCGTGGCTTGATCTCGTTACGCTCATCTGAGCCTCCCTCCACTTCTCGCCCTGGCCGATAATCGGACGCGGCTTCTGAAGCGCCCGTCTGGCTTTGAGCAGTGTCGTCCTGTTCTAAAACCAAGCTTTCATTCTCTATCGAATCCCCCTGTCTGTCGTCGTCGGAGCCTTCGATACCTTTGTGCTCATTGAACATGATTTCCACCAGCAGATCAACGACATCTCTGTGTTCCTCGAAAGAGGCAATGTCAAGAGCCGTCATGCCGACCACCATATTACGGAATCTAATGTCAGCACCATGGTCAAGAAGTCTTCTGACACTCCCGATGTCTCCCATTGCTGCTGCTATCCATAGAGGGCTTTCTAGCCAGCCACGAAATTCTTCCACACTCTTTATCTCGCGACCGGGCTCGATGTCAAGCCTACTTACGCCGTAAATACTGCGAAAACATTCAGCAAGACAGGTGGTGACGGGCCGTTGGTGAAGCCAAAGGGGGATTCCGAAGCCGAAATCTTGAATGACGTTGACATTTGCGCCGGCGTCCATAAGCAGCCTCGCAATCTCAGTGTGCCCGCGCCTCAGGGCCTCCATCAGAGGGGAAAATTTGTTTGGGTCTGCCTTAGAGCCGAGAAGGAGACGAACGATAGACTCACGACCTTTGATCGTCGCCGCTCGTAACGCGGAGCCCGTACTTGGGTCAAATCTATCGAAATCAGCGCCGGCCTCCAAAAACATCCGTACAAGCTCCTTGTCGTTAGCCTCTCTGCTTAAGCAAGCTTGCGTGAGTGGAGTACGGCCTTGCAGATCAGTCTTTGTGACTAAGGCGCCCTTTCTAAGTAAGACTTGAACAATATCCGTATGGCCGCGGTTGCAAGCTTCATGTAGCGCGGTACGGCCCTCTTCTCCATTCCTAGTGTTCGGCATGGCCCCGCGGTCCAGTAGCAGATTGACTATCTTCGCGTGATCACGGGATACAGCTTCGAATAAAGCAGTCTCCCTGCCTTGTCCTTTTGCACGACGGTCGACGACATCGGAGGGAGGATCGATGAAAGGGCTGAAAACCGATTCAGAGGTATCGTCATCCTCTGAACCGATATATTGACCGTTCTCTGAGCCCGCGGACAGGCCTTCGTGCACGTCCGCACCGTTGCTGAGTAGAAGCTCGACGATACTAAGGAAGCCTCCATGTACTGCAGCTGACAGCGCAGAGCCACCCTTGCCTCGGCTATAGAGGTTGGGATCGGCGTCCTGCTCTAGCAATAACTCCACAATTGCTTGTTGTCCCGTCCAAGCGGCTACCTGTAGCGGGGTGTGTAATCTACCTCCGATTGGGTTGACGAACTTTTGAGGGTGAGAAGACGCTACAGCTCTTGCAGCATTGTGATCTTCCAACTCGACGCAACCGTCTTGGATTTTCTGCTGCACCCTACCTTTATTCACTTCTACGAGCAAACGTACAAGCCTTTCCAGCCCAGTAAGCACAGCATAGTAGAATGGCGAGGCTTCAAGCTCAGAGGCGGTTATCTGATTCGTAATTTCGACGTCCAAGTCATAAAGACATGTCCAAATTCGCATTTTCTCTGTCGACGAAAACAGATCAATTGCCGCATCAGGGACGTTGCCACCGCCCATGGCCAGATGCTTGAACCAGTACTCCGCAGCATATCTTGCTAGCGGCATACTCTTCGAAAAGTCATCTGAGTCGGAATAGAAGGCCACGTCATACATCAACAGGCAAGAGAGACTTGTCTCTCCAATATCAATATGAGACCTGGTCTCGTCAATGCTGTAGCTGGCCGCGGAACCTGTACGTATGCGGTCGGAGACCAAATATTCTTTGACCGAGAAGTGTGCCAACTGCACCTTCTGCTTCGTAGATGATAGGGCCGCGGCTTCGCCGCTGTCGTCGTTATCATACGCTTTAGCATGGTCATCGTTGGTATCAATGCAAGTGACAAGGCTAGAGCAGATCTCCAAAACATCACTAGGGTCGGCGAGTCGCTTTTCAGAGTCAAAGATGCTCCCTTCGCATTCGTCAACAGCGAAGAGCTCAGCCACTTCTTCCAGGGAAAGAGGCCTCAAGGAGTAAGTCAGCCACTGCAAGATCTGATGGACTTCATGCTCGTAACGTGGGTCAATCTTGCACAGTATCCGATTGTAGGTCTCATCAAGCGTGGCAGGAAGAGAACCTAATGCCTCTCGAAGTTTTTTCAGATTGATGCAGCTGCTTAATGCATCAATCTGACAAGCGGCCCAGCGGAACCTATTTTGAGGTAAGTGCTTATCATGTACCGAACGGCTTGAATACTGACATTCCTTCAGACTTCTCCATGAGCCTGCTTTCTATCTCTTCCTGCACTTTTGGGTGGGTTTTCCAACGTTTGAACCGCCTGTCATGCAAAAGTCTTTCGTGCACATATGAGCGAATGTCGTTATCGACGTACCCATTCTGGATCGACATTATGCTCCGGTCCTCAAGAACATCACCAAAAAAGACATCGAATTCCCTTAATCTGCGGCTTGTCATGATCATACTTAGTCTGTCGTTCTTCTTCTCGATCACTGAAGCTATAAAATCTAACAGCTCCTGCTGGGCTTCGCACTCATCCAGAGCATCCAGAACGACAAAGGTCCTATTGTTGAGATTCACAAGAGCTTCGAACACTTCTTCAAGATCATGGATTCCAGGCGACTTTACTCCATCTTGGCAATTTTTGAACAAGAAGCCTATGGGCTCAGGGATAGCATCGAAGCTCATGAAGAGTTGTCGCACAAGAGACCGAAGCATGTTCCCAAACTGTTGTTTCGTGCTATCATTGAAGTCGAAGTAAAAATATATAACGACACTGTCCGATTGAGCTTGCGATAACGTCTCAATTATAGTCGAACTTAGTATCGTTTTCCCTAGATTCCGATCAGCTTTCTCATCACATAAGGCTGTATCTGGGGAACAAGGAAACAGATCGTAGAATTACCACAGCCGGGAATGCCATGAAGCCACAGGAAGGATGTTTGCGCAGCCTTCCAGTCCTCGTATGGTGAAGTCTCGAACAGCCAGAGCCCAGTATCCGCCTGTCTCTTTTTCAGCGCTGCATTCAGATTCGTGGAGACGTCAGGTGCCCCAAGCCAATTGACTATCTTCGAAAATCGCTCATCTGTGAGCTTCCGATCAGCCTACGATTCTAAATTAGTGGTAGAGGGAATGCTTGAATACCAGTTTGAAGAGACTTGACTGAGCGTTTCAACGACTCCTGGCTTTGCAGGAGTTGACTCAGACTGGCTCTAGACAAGCGATCAGCGGTAAGGCCCTGATAGATCACGACGTGCTTACGAATTTTTCGCAGCTAATACTAGCTGCAAATCCTGTTTCAGTCTTACGATCCTCTCAAGGATCTTCTTGGTGTCACCCTCTTTGAGCGGCCAAGTCAGAGAGTATATGAGAGCTTTGCGTCTCGACCCATCCTGACCTGCCCAATCTGGAAGACGTAATATCTCTTGAAGGGAATTTAGCTCTTTGATGATAGGACCGTCTTCACTGTTGCAGAGAGCTGCAATCTCGTCCAGTCCGGTCGCAGGGATTGTCTCAGGACTGTCTGAACTCGCTAGCACCTGATAGATTGATTCGAGCATGTTGCGCAGACTCTTCATTTCTGCGAGCAATGCAGAAATCGCACTTGTTGCTCCCTTAGCAGAGCTTGTGAAATGTATGATCTTGTTAGCTGCATGTAGAAGGGTCAGAATGCCCGCGGATATGCTTAGAGGATCCATGACAATCCAGCGTGCGCTCGTGTCTTGATTTATCTAGGGAACTCCAATGCGACCACGATCAGAAGCACCGCGCATTTATACTAAGGATTGATAACAATCTTCTTGCTTGCGGATGAGACTTACAGACTTCACTGGTACTTTCGTACAAATAATTAAGGGAAAGACGGATTCATGGCTGATAGTGGAACTGGATGGACGAGTGCGGCTGAGTGCGCCGGAGTCTCAGGCCCGAAAGGCGGCCCTGGGGCTGATGCGCCCAGCTTCCGGGGTGCGTACTTTCCCAGGTGTGGTATTTTTGAAATATGGGGGTGGCATTTTTGAAAATATTCCCGAAAAGTGTGGTATTACCGTGTGCAAAAAGCTTTCGAATCCTTGGCGCAGAGAAATGATAGGGTTCGCCACCTGATTTTGCTGTAGATTCCCCACACATCCCCATAGACTTGATTCAATCGCTTTGGTAGCCGAATTAGGTGATCTTGGAGTTATATAGAACCTCCCTTATTTGTCAGTATACTACGCGGTACGCGCAGTCAACAGCCTGAGCTCGTCGCCCCGTTTACTCCCTCAGCCACCAGGGTTTCTAGGCCTCCTAAGAAGCCTAGAAAACCATCTCAGCGTGCTTAAGACATCGCTAAAACGACTGCTGAGGTGCTTAAGGAGCGCTAGGTCCGGAGGGATAAGGAAAAATTACAGGAGGAGGCTCGATATAAGCACCGGGGCGCTTTCTATTATAATACTGCGCCGGGTAGGCGATTACGAGAGGAGTATACTAGGGAGCTAGATAGGAAACGCGAGGCTGCTAACCGTGTACGAGCTTAAAAAGAGAGAGAAGTAAGAGAATAGAGCGCTAAAGTCGCTTAATTTAGTAAGGAGGAGGCTAGGAGTCGCTATAAGCTAGAACGGTCAATAATAAGGGAGTAATCGGAGCTCCCTACCTCAGATCTTAAAGAACTAGTGCTAGAAGAGAAATCAGCGAACCCTAATATTATTATTACTACTTATATCTAAGTTAATAAATAGCTAGTTATTTAAGATATACGCCTAAAGGTCCGGCTTAATAACTTTAATACTACTAAGTATAAATACTATCTACTAGGCGAGATCGATAAAAAAGACGGTTATACTAATAAATAGGAGGTTAAAAAGCGGACGGCCTTTATTAAAGCCCGTTATAGTAGAGCTACTAGGACACCTTAGATACTAAATAATCTGTTAATTAAGGAGTAGGAGAAGGTCTTTAGTATTATTTATAATTAATTAGCTCGCTAGGGGGGCGTAATTAACGTTAGGATTAAGATGATTTATACTACTCTAAAAGTAAAGAAGAATACTAAAAAGCGAGCTTATAAGACCCTTTCATCTAATCTAATTACCGAGATCTCTGTAACTCCACGCCAAAAAAAGGCTACACGGACCGAGAAGCTTCTAATAAAGGCTGAAAATCGTGTTGAGGCGATAGAAGTAGCGTAGGCTACGTCCTTAGACCTACTACGACGCTAGTAGTATTATAACGAGTATTATCTTAATTAGAACGGCTTCTACTTTATTAATTACCGTGGTAAATACTACCTCTTTAACTTAAAGGAGTAGCTATAGTAGGCTCTCGCTATTAACTATTAGGAGCGAGATATATCTATTAATATACTACCTAAGCATTTATATAAAGCGTAGACCGGTTTTAATAGCTTAGTTACTTGGTTATCTAAGAGGTTAATATAGTATAAGGAGAGACAGGAGGTAAAGGCCGAACGGAAGGATTCTAAAGACTTTATAAGTTAGTATATTAAGTTTAGTTAACAGGCGATATAGATAGCTATAGCCGATAAGATAGCTAAGTAAGCTAACCGGATTACTACTTAAAAAAGATTACCTCTACTAGTATAGTTATAGTAGTAGTCTTAGTAGTAATAGCTATATTAATAGTATATATAACCGCCTCCTCCTTATCCTTATTAGTTATAGTAGTAGTAGATATAGCCGTAACAGACACCTTAGTATATTTAACCTCAGCTTCCGGTATAGTAACCTGCTCCTGCTTCTGCTCCTACTCCTGCCCTACTTATAACGCCTGCCCCTACTCCACCTATCCGACAACCGTCGCCCCTACTAACGCGTCCGGGGTCTACTCTAATAGTAATCTCAAGTCCGATTTATTTAGGGGATAAGGATAAGGAGGAGCTAATTAATAGATTCTTCGACTGGAAGTAGAAGCGTACTAAGAAGGAGGTAATAAAGTAGAAGGTCCGGGAGGCGCTATATATCGTTAGTAAATAGTACTAGAATTTTAAGGACTTGAAAGCGATGTCGTATGTCGGTACGCCTATATACTATACTACTATATAGAAGGGTATTCTAGAGGGTATAATAAGGGGGTTTATTTTAGATCTAAAGCTCTTTAAGGTTAAGTATTAATAGGTAAAAGTACTTATAGATATGCGTAATATAGCTTGATTTTATATATACGCTAGCTAGTTAATAGGAAATATCTTTAGAACTCTATCCTTCTACCTTTAAGCTCTTGTTCTAATTCCCTAATATCTGACTTAAAGAGGTAGCTATTATAAGAAAAGTATTGACGTGGAAAGCCGTTATAATAACTATTCTTAATCGCGTACTTTAGGAAATTATTAAAGTCGCCCTAGAAGTATAATTATACTAAGTCGAAGTTCCTCCTTATCTACGCCTTTAGTATACTAAATATCAACTCGATCGGATTAAGGTCCGGCGAATAAGGAGGGAGGTAGCGGACTTCCAGGCTACGAGAGCGAATCAGCTCTTTAATCCGTTTATTATAATATATACTAGCATTATCTATAATAATAATTTACCTAGGGCGATAGTAGGGTAATAGCTCGTTAGCAACCCAGCGATAAAATTACTCTATATTAAACCATCCTTCCTTAATTACTATATAGGGGAGGTAACTATTAGTAGTATATACAGGTAGTATACTCTACGAATAACCCCAGCGACGAGATATATAATAGTAACTAGGCTAACTAACTAGAACGTAAGTATAGTATCGCTAGCTAGTCGCCTTATTAAAAAGCGACTCGTTAATAAAGATAAGCTGATTAGTAGTCTAGTATATTAACTCTACTTAGTATATAAGTCTAAGCTTATTATTCTAACTATACCCTATACGCTGTGCCTTCTTTATAGATATACCTCTCTTTACTAGGAACCTTTAGACCGTACTCCTATCTACTAAGATACCCTACTCCTCCTATAAGAACTATACTATCTCTTTCTAGATCGCCTAGGTATACTATTTAAGGAAGGAAATCAAGCTATTACTAGCGGCTGTAGTAATCTTACGAGGGCGACCCTTAGGGCGAAAGTAAGGCTAATAGGGAGTACCCTAGATAAAGAGGTTCTGTTATATGCGATATACGGTATCCTTATAATAGTAGACTACCTTAGTAATAGCGTCAGGGCGCTAGTAGAGTAGTAGTAGGCGGATAATTTGGCCGCGGAGGGTAGGGGCGAGTACTTTCGTTATTACGCCCGAGGAAATACTAAAAAAGACGACTTCAGGGCTTAATACAGCTTTAAGATCACCTAATTCGGCTACTAAAGCGATTAAATCAAGTCTATAGGGATATATGGGGAATCTACAGCAAAATAAGGTGGCGAACCCTATCATTTCTCTGCGCCAAGGATTCGAAAGCTTTTTGCACACGGTAATATTTTTGTAATTTGCCGTATAGAATAAACAGCTTCCTAGAAATTGTCAAACTAAAATACCTAAGTCAAATCTTGCCCTCCCTTTTGTAAGGAGAATGCTCCTAGACCACGTATTCATCTACTTGATCTCAACAAAGGCCACTGGGTTCGCAACACAGTGCCCAGATAATCGACCGTTTCGAATTTTGGCTTCTACGGATTATAGCATTAGAAGGGAGCTAAATATTTCCAGATGCAATTGCAGATGTCACCGTCTTTTGTAACTCTGGCCGACCACCAAAACCTCGATAGGCGTTACCTGTAATTAATAAATGCTCCACGATACTTGTCGAGCAGGGAGTTGCCCTTGGAGAAGAAGTAAGCTTGAAATCCTTTGGGCTGCAGATCATGGACTCGAAGCCATGTGCAGGTTACTAGCAACCACATTCCCATTCGCGCCAGACGCATAACCACCATTTAACACTTTAGCAAAGACATTAATTCTATCCGCACCGTCTGGCATACTGTTTAGTCGGCACTCCCTTAACATCTCATTTGGAATTCCTGGGTCATACCTACAAACCTTACTATCCAATGTCCTGTACCCATCAGGCCGAGCGCCAATACCTCCAACCAGTGCCTCGACTTCAATATTGATGTACTCCATGTCCGTCTCTCTATTCACGTCTCTCCCATTCGTAAAAATTGCATCGATCGTCTGCCCGCCTAGGTTCAACTGCTTGACGTTGCTGCTCACACCCACACCTGACGCCCTGACTTTTTGCTTATAATTCAATAACCCCACAATCTGCACGATGTGGCTGCGATCCAAGCCTCCAGCAAAAGGGCCGACACCAAGATTCGGATGTGTGGGATCCGGCGGCGGGATCATCTCTTGCACATCCACACAAATTGCACCGGTGGAACAATGACCCAGCTCGTGTGGGTCTGAGCCTTCCACAGGCATTAAAATCTCATCTGGTCTACAGGGCTCGCTAGGGTCGGAGGGAGTTGGCACGGGATAGAGATTACAAATCCAGCCTGTTGCGCCTCGGTCGCGGTCGCAGCGTGGTGATTGCGTACGGAAAAGGTGCAGCTCGGGGACGGCCCAGGGGTTCCTACGTATGAGACGATCGCCTTCCCAGTGAATACGTCTATCGAGAACCGTACGAGATTCTAAAGTGGATGATTTGAAGGGTTCGAGGTTGTTATCAATTCTCACGGGAGTCATGGGGAGAGCGTAAGCAGTATCGAGTGCAATTGACGAGGCCAGAACCTGGTGCAGGAGGGTGCCAGTCGGTAGCATTTCGTAGATGTAATAAATCTGATAAAGAAAATGTGAATTTATAGTCAACACAGACAGTATTGGAATATCGTGACTTTTGAAAGATACACAGCGCCTGTGTTGGTGGTAGCTTATATACGCTGTGGCCTGAACAAGAATCAGGGGCGGGTCGATCATTGCATGATGTGTATAGACTACTACGCCTAGCCTTTGCGGCTAGGGTGGGTAAGCGCCTAGTCACAATTGTTTCGCTCTTGACGTCTTTCTATGATCGTACCTGCTCGCATGATCTTTGGATGCATATAATCTCCTTATCACATCGTTGTTAATAACGGCTAACACAGGTTTCCGTTGGAAAGTGGACTAATGGCCTCAGTATGAGCATGAAACAGAATAATGCTCGTAACACCCGTCTCATTGATTTACCATTAATTACGCGAGATACGATAACGCAGTTTGAAACCAAGAAGTAAAACATTTCCACTTTATATTACCGATAATTGCGAAAACATTGACTAACCCTCTCAGCTCAGTGGGGAACTAGAGCTTTTCGAACCTCTGAAAACAACAGACACTTGAAGTAGGCCAGGCTTCGTAATCGATCAACAGATGAGAGCACATATTATCGCTAAGGTATCTCTCACATGGATCAAATGAGCCATGCAAGAATGCGTCTGAGATCCGTAAAGCATGATATGGGATGGATGTCTCGTCAACCTAAATCGCCTTTCTTTAATTGGACTTAACGCCGCTACATGATTCCTACATCCAGACTCCAAGAGCCTTTGCACTTCAGCAATTTCCATTGGATAAGAAAAAGCGTGATGTAGATATAGATCTCTGAAAGCTGTACAGCCATTCAGCAATGTCGGGAGAGACTATTCTTAACGCAATAAGCTGTTAACCCTCTATATGGCGGTTGCGAAACTGATCTAACAATGTACTTTGGCCGTAAAAATAAATTAGACTCACTGTGATTTAATTTGCGTGTGCCATGTATATCGAGTTCCTATAAACACGAATCAGAATTGAAGAGAGCAGAAACCTGATTCTCTTGAGTATGAGATTCTCTGGTTGGCACCAAGCAACGATCATATCATTCCAATCCGAGTTGCAGATGCATTCTCTGAAAATTGTAGAACGCAAATCCCAGTTGCAAAAAAGAAGGAAGAACGGTGATCAGAGAGACAATAAATCTTGCACATTCGCTACGAAGATGCCGCAAGTCTTGCAGTCACAATGATTGCAATTCAAGGATTTCAGTTTAATCAGCCACAGAACTTCACTTCGAAAGCCATCACAAGTCCTGATGGCTTATGTGGCCCCTCCACGATTGCCAAACATTATGGACGTTAGAGCTTGTCGTCAGCTGCCGCCTATCTGGCTAGTAAAAACAACCCTTGAATCCACACTAATTCATGTGGAGACATATTCGGCATGCATTATTGCCAAATGATCTACCAACTCGTCGCACATGTAGAGAACTTTGTCCTGAGAGTTCCCGGTCATGCCTCAGCATCTGATGCTTTGATCGCCGTCTTTGTTCGTCACGCCGATGCTGCAGGCCTGGAGATTTCCGCAGGCATAACCCGAAACGGAGGTCAGAGAGAAAAAAAGGAGGAGGCTGAGGTATATTGAAATGATATGATGATCAATGAGTCATCTGCACGTGATTTAGGTGTAGTGCAATAGTATTATGATAACTAATAGATAGATATAGCTATATAGAATAGAATAACTATTACGAGAAATCTCTACTAGTCTACTAAGGCCCCCTAACTAGTCTTAATTAGTAACTATTAAGGTTAACTTAGCCTAAATTCTAATACTCCCCCTTAGATTAGTAATAACGAGGTAGGGTCCCTATTATTAACTACTATATCTAAATACCCTTATACTTTACCTAGAGCTAGTCCTAATTATTATCTAGCTAGGCTAAAGTTAATAGGATTAATAGGTTTTATTAAGGGGTTTATATATTAAGCTTTAGTATTAACCTATTTAAAATAGATTTCTTTAATTTTAGAGATTAATTAATAAACTAAATAGTATCTTATTTAGATATATTTTATAATAGTATAATTAATTAGATTAATAGCTAATTTTATAGCTACCTAGTTATTAATATCTAGGAGTACTAGTACTACTCCTTTATTATACCCTAGCTCCTCTAATATAGGATTAAGGTATAGTACTTCTTTATATACTTCTACTATAATAATATATTTAGACTTATATATAGATATTACTATTAGCTTTTATAATTTAGATTATTAAATAATAGAGCTATTAAATAGTTTATAGATATATACTCTAATAGAGTAAGACGTCTTATGGTTATTATAATAGGACGCGTTAGTAAAACCTACTAAGCTATTATTCTTACTTAATTAGTAGATTAGGCTATTATTAATTATCTTAGCTAGGTAATATAATACCCTTTTTACCGTATTTATATATTATAAAGAAGGGTTATAAAGGGAATAACTTAGGGTACTAATAGTATAAGTAATATTAGGCCTAGTTATAATACTTAATTAATTAAGTACTCTTATAAGGGACTAATAAGCCTCCCTATTAGATAAGGGGGTTATATAACTATTTAAGGTAATAGTAATATACGCCTATTTTATAAGCGACTTTATTAGTAAATAATTCTCTATATTAAGCTATCTTAATAATTATATAATATATTTTATCTAATTAATCTAAATAGACTATTTATCTAGATTTTTAATAATATTTATACTTAGATAGTCTTTTAAATCTCTTATATACTTAAAGTTAAACCTCTTATTAAGTTTATTTTTTATATAAGTAATTAGGTCTTAATTATATATTATAAATAGTAAGTTACTTATATATACTATAATAATAACTTTTATTATAGGATTAATAAATATATAATAATTATACTTAAGGCGATTAAATCCTAGCGACTTAAGTATCTTATAAAGGATCTTATACTATTTATAAGACGCTTATTTAAGGCTATATAAAGCCTTATTTAGTTAATAAGCGTATCCTTATTAACTATTAGTATTATAATTGTAAATTATAGGAATTATATAGTAATATAAAATCAGTCCATTTTTATAGTAAGACTAATTCTTAAGAAATCTAAGAATTATTCTACGGGGGATCTAATAAACCCCCTTAGGAGACTAGTAAGCCTAGTATATTATTTCCCCTTATAGGTTAATATAAGGACGTAATATATACTAAGCGTATACGTCGTATAGCCTATTAAGTAGGTTATAATAATTACCTCCTCTCTTAAAGAGACTTACCCTCGAGTTTAATATAAATAGCCTATTTAATTAAGTTTAATAAAAACCTTTAAACCTAGTACAGGATATAAGGAAAAGAACTTAATAAAGTAAGATTATAACCTACGTAGTAGTTATAATATATAGTATTTATAACTCTATATTATAGCGTAGCTATCTATTACGCGTAGATATTATAATCTAAAGTATACGCGTTATATACAATAACTTTTTATATATAATAATAATAGCTATACTAATATAATCTTAGTATCTTAGTATTATTATTATAATACCTAAAATTTTCCTTAATACTTTATCTTTTATAACTATTATTAATATCTTTTCTAAGTACTTAGTACCCTCTCTTTTTATACGTATATAATATATATCAAGGTACGAATAAACCGGTACGATTCCCGTTAGTATAGTAGGAAAGGCAAATTCTCCAGCGTTATATACCAGTATATTAGTAAAGACGGTAGAATACTAGAGTTTTATTTTAATACCGGATTCCTAGTATCCCTTATTTCTAAGCATTACTATCTAGTATTCTTTAAAGGTTATAGTATCTACCTTATAGCTAGGGGGAAAAGGCTTCGATATAAGGGAGTTAGTTCTAGGGAGTTATTATTACAGGATTATATTAAGGTAGATATTAGGATATATAGTTTAACTAAGAAACCTATTAAAATATCTAGAGAAATCTATATAGTTTCTAGACTCCTATATAATATAATTATTAGTATAGATATTATAAAACTAAATATAGTTAATATCTAATAGGGCGAATACTAGGATCTCGCTATAATATATTAAACCCCCGTTCTAATTAGAGTTACCTCTAAATCAGATCCGATTTATAGGTTATAAGAGCTGTCATTCTCTAGACGTTAAGACATCTAGTCTACCTATCTAAGCTAAGCTATATTAGGCTTAGCGCCTGAAGTAGATTACGCTAAGCTATATTAATTACTAATAAAAGCATATTATAATATCTCCCGCCGTTATAAAAAAGCTCGTCCCGAGCTATTATTATAGTAATCTATTATCCTTATCTATTTTAATATAATCCTCTTAATTAAGCTAATTTCTAAGGTTTTAAGTCGCAGTTTCACTATCCGGATTATACTCTAATACTAGGGCTTCTAGAGTAGGGAATTATTTACTTAGAGTAACTACTACGTTATCTAACTTCTCTAAAATCTTATTAATATCTAATTTACATTATTCTTTAATAGCGTCGTTATTAGTAATAGTAAGTTTATTAAATTTATTAGATAGTAGCTATAGCGACTAGTCCTATTATAACCTAAAAAGGGTTAAGGCCGTAACCTTTTTATCTATAAAAGCGGTAAGTACCCAGAGTTCTATTACCTATTAGTTAAGACTATCTACCTGCTTTTATAATTATACTTTATACCTTTCTAGGATTCTTACTTTTAGAAACTTAGGTAGGTTTAGTAGACTTAGTTAAATTTACTCTAGATTTAGGATAGCCCTTTATTTTAATAATAAATCTATTAGTTTATCTATTATAGACTTAGCCGCCTTACCTTTAGTCTTTCCTTTCTTTTAGAATATTAGTAATCTGGACTTTATATCTAATATTAGGAAACCTTTATATTTTCTAGACTTAGCCGCCTTAGTATTCTTAAATTTAGCTTACTTTCTTAGGGGTAATTTCCTAAGTACTTCCTAATCGGCAGGCATTATATATATAGGATAGAGGTCCCCTAGAACCTATACCTAGTCTTTTTTTAACGTACTAGGGACCTACTTCTCCTTAGTAAATTTCTAATAGCTTACGCTAATTTTTCTACTCTTTCCTATTCTTTCCCCTATATCTCTATAGAGTTAAAAACCGTTCTATATTATAAATTAGAGTTAGCCTTTATTATCCTTTATAAGGGTAGGAGCCTTATATAGTCGAAAATTACCTATAAGCTATCTATTAGTATTAAAATTTAATTTCTAGAATTAGCTCCGCTTTTTAATATTAAGACGTATAGCCTAGAAAGCCTAAAAATCTAGTAGGACTATAAACGCTTAATAATATACTATAAAATTATCTCTATTAATTTCCGCCGCTAGGTCTTATATAACTTTATTAGGAAACGTGTTTATTATAGGCTACTCGAGGTAGCTATTATAGTCTACCTATTCCTATAATTTCGGGCTTATAAATTTTTCCCTAGCATTTTTCCTATTATAGACCTCCCTTCTAATATAGCCTTCTGGATCGTAATAGGTAATAGCTACGTCCTTATCTATAATCTCGGCGTACTCCTTAAGTTCACTTATAGGTATAATATAGAGTTAGCTAGTATCCTCTATACTAAGCTTTATAGTTAACCTTCTTTTATCCTACCTAAATTCTATAGCGTTAGTATTTTTAGACCCCCCGCTATTTATCCTAAGATTATTATTATTTCTTAAGTTTACTTCCTAGTTAATACTTAATAATAGGCTACTTATACCTCCTAACTCTACGTCCTAGTTAATATCTAATAATATACTAGGTCCCCTTTCCTAGTATTCCTTTAAGCTATTAATAGAATTAAAAACGTTTAAGGTTAGATTTACTATTATTATTTTTCTTTTCCCTGCGTTCTCGTTTAATACCTTAATAATACTATCTTTTAAGTATCTAAGATCCTAGTTAATTCTAAAGACTTAAGAGGGAGGAGCTCTTAGATATAGTTCTAAGTAGTTATTAGGGTCTTAAAAGGAAAAGTTTTTAACCCTATTCTAAAGACTAACCGCCGCCTTAGCGGCGATAAAGTTAAATACTTAGAATCTTTTAAGAGTTTCTAACTAGACTTAGGCTTCTTCCTAAGTCTACTCCTATATTAGTGTAAATACGGCTCCCTAAGGGTAGTTATTATAGTCCTTAGAGTATATAACTAGAGGTATAAATAGATATTAAATAATATCTTCTTTTACCTAATAAAGGTTTTTATTATATACTACTAGTATAACTACGTTTAAGGAAATTCTAGTTAGCTACTAGGCCTACTAGATTTACGCTTTTTAGGCAGATTTCCTTAGAATTCCCTAGAGTAGAAAAGAGAGGTACTAGTCGTTAGGAACTAGATAGATAAGTTTATATAGAGGTAATAGTTTTTTAAAAATATTATATTAAAGGAATATTAATACCGCGGTATTTAAATACTAGTCTAGGTAGATAGGTTAATCTCCTACTAAGTAGTCTAGAATCTTAGCGAGTTTAGTTTCTAATCTCTATATTTAAAGTAGGCTAGAAGTATTAGGTAGATATTTAAGAATTTCTTTAATAGATAGTCTAAATTTATAGAAGTCTATAGTAGGGAAGCGCTAGATATAGCCCTTATTAACCCTAATCCTTAACTAGTCTACTAGGTAGGCCTTAATCTACACCTTAGACGGTTAATAATAATAGTATTTATCTTCTTTATAATTATAAAACTAGCGTAGTAAGGACCTTACTTTAGTAGCGATAGTAGTATAATAATCCATTATTATAAGTAATAAGTTATAGTTTAAACTAAGGTATAGGTAAAAGAATATATATTAACGCTAAGTACGGGAGTACCCGTTTAGTATTTTCGGCTATTATAGTATTTTTTACCTGATTAGCTATTATAGTATTTTTTACCTAATAGCAATCTTTTTTTTTTGTCTAATAGCAATTTTCTTATAAAGCCTCTATTTTATTACTATTTACTAATTTAACGTCTCGGTATAGACGTAGATTCTTTAATCCCTATCCTAGTAGATTCTTTAACCCCTATCCTAGCGAGTGCGAGACTTCTTAAATTTTTTAATAATATCCGGTACGTCTTCCTTAAGCCTCTAGGTAGGCTCGTAGGTATCCTCTTTATAGCCTTTCCACTTAACTTAATACCCGTTTTACCTACCCCGTTTTTCTTTTTAAATTATCCTTTCTACCACGAATTCTTCTTAACCTTAGATAATAATTAGAGATAGTAGGGGTATATCTTAGTTATATAGGTTAGCTTTTAATTATTTAAGATAGATGACTAAGATAACTAGGTAAATCTTTACTATACTAGGAGGAAGCTCTAGCTTATAGGCGAGTAGGCTTATTTTTTATAGAATTCTATAAGGCCCTACCTTTTTAGTAGTAAGGGATAAACTTTTAGGGATATAGTACCTAGCGTCCCCTATTTTTACTAGTTTTAAATAAGTATATCTAGATAGGTCTAGTACGCGATACTTTAAATCCTACCTATAAGCTATTTTAGCCTAGGCTAATTTAATAGTATTAAATATATTATTCCTAATAGTTTCTTAGTTATAAAGAAAATTTCCGGCTGTAGAGTTAGATTCTAGTACTATAGATAATAAGAATCCTCTTAACTTTACCTTATATAAAACTTTAAATAGTATTATAGTTATACTAGCATTCTCTAAAGTATTTAATATGTACTTAACTTCTACTAGAAGGGTATCCTAGTTTTCCTTATACTAGCTAACTAATAAGTAATATAAAGCTATCTCTACTATTTAGTTTATTTATTTAGCCTAGCCGTTAGCGGCGGGATAGTATACGGTAGTTATTCCTAGGGAAACTCCATATTTAGTAAATAGGGTTTTCTAGAAGGTACTAGTAAATTTTAGGTCTCTATCTAAAATAAGATGGCTTAGTATACCCTAAGTTTTATAGATATTATTAAAGTATCTATTAGCCTAGTCTTATACTAAATTAGTTTTATTACCTAGTACTAGATAAATAAACTTAGAAAACTTATCTATTACTATAAGTAAAGAATTATAACTACTAGTAGTTAAAGGAAGGCTAATAATAAAATCTATTAATAATTCTTCTAGCAGCTACTAGGATACCCTTATAGGTTAGAGTTCCCTATATAGCAGTTATTTAGAAGGCTTAGATAGTTAGTAGGCTAGATACTTATTAATATAACCTTAGATAACCTTATATATCTTTAGAAAATATACTAAACTATATAAGTAGTTATATATATAATAAATGCCTCTATACGTATAGTAATTATATCTATATTCTAAGATTTTCCTTATAAGTTTTTTAGGAATATATAAGTAGTCTAGCCCCGGATAGCTAACTATATATAATAGTTAAGAATTAATATTAAGCCGGTATACTTAATAAATAGTCTTTAACCCTATTTCTAGTTATTAAGATTCCTAGACCTACTTCTAGACCTACTCGTAGATCTACCCGAAATAAGGGTCTTTTAGTAAGGTAGACGCGATTTCCTTAAGAAAATCTTATTTAGCTTAGACGACTACTATTAGGAATATATTAATTAGATTAGGTTTCTTAGTAAGAAGTCTTAAAAGGCTATTAGCGTTTTTATAGGATTTCCCTACCTAGTAGATGATTTTTATCCTTAGTTAGAATATTAATAAATATAGCGCTTATTTATTTAGCCTAGTAGACTACTATCTATTTATCTTATTCTATAGTACCGATTTTAATACGGTATAGTTAGTAATAATAGTAAAATCGCCGTTATTAAAGAATTAGGGAAGCTTTGTAAGGGCTTAGACTAGAGTACTAGCCTCTAATTCTATAGCCTAATATCTTATTTCGGCATCTAAAAGGTCTCTAAAAAGAAATAAGATCGGCCTTTCTACCCTATTAGACTTAATTTAGTATAGCGTAGCTTTATAACCTTTCTCTTTACTACTATCTATATAAAGAATAAAAGGCTTACTAAAGTTAGGGAATACTAAGGTGGGGGCATTATATAGTTTATCCTTAAGTATTTCCTATACTTTATAGTATTAGGGGCTAGCGTATAGCCGCCTAGATTTAAACCTAGATCCATTAGGTTCTTTAGGTTCGCTAGGGTTTATTATTAATTTTAATAGTAATAACTTCGCTAGTAAAGGGCTAGAGGTATCTACTAATAAACGTTTCTTTTATATATAGTTCCTCTAGGGGTAACCCTTATTTAGGCTACCCTTAAAGCCTTCTATTTTTAGTCTAATAAGAGGTCGAGCTATTATAGCGTAATATTTAATAAATTTTTAATAGTAGCTAAAAAATCCTAGTCTAGTTTCGAGTTCCTAAAGATTTATTAGGAAAGTTATATTTTAAACCGCTTTAACTTTCTCTTCTATAGTACTTAAACCTAGTCTAGAGATATAATATCCTAAAGTAGTAATATTAGGATAAGTAAAATAATATTTTACTAGGGATAATATAATACTACTTTTCTCTAGTAGCCCTAGGACTTAGTCTAAGTGCTTAAGATAGTTATTAAGAGTAGCTAAAAAGATTATTACGTCGTTAATATATATTAGAATAAATTACTATAAGTATAGGGATAGTAGTATTTCTATCTAATATTAGAAGAAACTTAAAGTATTTACTAACCCTATTATAGAGACCTTTAGCTATTCCTAACCCTAGTAGGGGCTAATAAATATTATCTTCTACTAGTCTAAAGGGCGTGTACCCTATTAAAAAAAAACCCTTTTATAAGGTTAATAGAAGAGAATATTACTAATCTACTAAGCGCTCCTAGGATTATATCTTATTTTAGGAGGGGATATATATCTAGGTAGAGCTTAGTATTAACCTTACGTAAATCTACTACTACTCTTAGCTTCCCGTTCTTCTATACTACGAAGGCCGGCGATAATACGGTAGATAATACCCCTAGAGGAACCTTTTTAATTCGGCCCTACTCTACTAGGGGGTCTAGGATTAAATCTATAGCCTTATAATCCCTTTAGGAAAGGTTATAAGGGTTCTACTTTAGTCCCGCTATATTAGTTTTATCCTTAAAGGGTATTAGTATCTTAATACTATTATTAAACTTTCTTAGGGTATTTTAAAAAAGTGTCTTATACTTTTCAAGTACCTTTTTAACACGTTCCTAGTATTCGGGCCCCTAATAGGTAGAGATATCCACTTCTAGAATTACTACCTCCTCTAGGAGATCTACTATATAAGGTATATTAGGTTCGTCCCGGAATATACCGGTATAGATATTAATAAAGTAGAAATCTACCTCTATAAGCTTTACTAATTCTTATAATACTAATAGTCTACCTAGTAGCTATCCCTTACGGATTTTAATAGAGTATTAACTGAAATTTACTATTAGGTAGGCTTAGGGATTATTATTAACTACTACTTAAATACCTGATATAAAGGTTCCTAACTAGAAATCGACCTTTAGTAGAGGTTTAAATAAGTAGTTATAATTTATCGCTAACGGGCGGTATTTAATTGGTATATTTTATCCTATCCCAGAGTCTAGTATTACTACTAAGTTAGTATAGATATTAACCTTTTTATATTTTAGGACCCTTAGCCTTTTTAGTTTAATTAGTAGTATTAGTATTATTATAGATTCTTAGATATTAGCGTAGATCCTTAGAATTAGATTTAATTTAGAGGTGACTCTAATTAGAACGGGGGTTTAGTATATTATAGTAAGATCCTAGTATTCGCCTTATTAGATATTAACTATATTCGGTTTTATAATATCTATACTAATAATTATATTATACGGGAGTCTAGAAACTATATAGATTTCTCTAGATATTTTAATAGGTTCCTTAGTTAAATTATATATCCTAATATCTACCTTAATATAATCCTGTAATAATAACTCCTTAGAACTAACTCCCTTATATCGAAGCCTTTTCCCCCTAGTTACAAGGTAGATACTATAACCTTTAAAGAATACTAGACGGTAACACTTGGAAATAAGGGATACTAGGAATCCGGTATTAAAATAAAACTCTAGTATTCTACTATCTTTACTAATATACTGGTATATAACGCTGGAGAATTTCCTAAAATTCATACTAACTCCCGTTAGTATGTTTTAAGCTCGCTTTAATAGCGTAAGCTTATAAAATAATATTTAACTAGGAATTATAATTAAGATATCCCTTATACTTAAGAGGCTTACACTTTAATATTACCTTAACTTTATATTAATATAGTATTAGAGGTTTAACCTCTACTCCTTATAGCCTCTCCCCTAATAATTTAGAGTCCTTAATAGGGTCTAGCCTTTTCCCTACTCCTTACTTATATATCGGCCCTATTTGCCTATAATACTAAGGTTTAGGTATCTTCCTTTTATTTAAAATCTACCTTATTTTAGCGGATTAGGGTAACTAGTAGTATAATAGCCCTTCTTATTATAATTCTAATAAGTAATATCTAATAAATCGCGCGATTTAGGCTCGTTATAACTACTCTTACTACTATAACCGCCTATTCCTCATCCTCTTATAATATTATCCCTATTTATTTATAGTTTTTTACCTTTATCGCGATCCGTGTACTTATATAGTATATTTTACTAGCCTTTCTTACCTAAGCTTTTTATCTTATTAATATTAGCCTTAAGGCGTACTACTAATAATAGGAGTTTATCTCTTATATTAAGTAGAGACCCCTAATTTATAAGGGTAATTTAAAGCTCTTTAATAAGCTTAGTATATAAATTTATTATCTGCTCGCTTTTAACTTTTTTAGGTAGTTAGGCTTCTAAAGATATTAAGTATATTTTAAACTTATAAATTACTTATATTAGGTATTAATATATATTAGTATACTATTAATATATACTTAACTCCCTATTTATAGGATCCTTAATATAGTTTAGTAAAAAGTCTATAAAATCCTTCTAACTTAATATTTTTAATAGATAAGAATATAAATAAGTAGCTTAAAGTTATTCTAGGTTACTCTTAAGCGCTAGTATTATAAATAGAATATATAATATCTATATAGTAAAATTAAATAGAGTTTATAAAAAAGATATATTATATTATTATATCTAGTCTTAGTATTTATAGATATTCTTACTATAATAGTTAGGAATAAGGGTTAGCTTTAATATACTTTAGAAGGGACTTAAGTACTCCTTAGCCTTACTATATATACGCTTCTAACCTATACTACTATTACTATAAAGAGAAATCTATTCCCCTAATTCTAGGGTGGTAATATCTACTTTAACTTCTTTAAGTTACTAAATTTATAGTAACTCTTCTCGCTTACGCCTTACCTACGTAAGGCGTTCTATTATAGGGGGAATACTTCCTTTATAATTCTCTAAATCTCCCTTAGGGGTATTTTTAGCGTTATTAGGTTTATTTATATCCCTTATATAACTTTCCTATTCCCTTTCCTATTAGCTAAGATTATTATTAAAAGTATTTAATAAACTACTTTTATTTTAACTCTACTATAACGGCGTATTACTTATAATACTACTAGAGCGAGTTATATTTACTATAAATAATAATAGATTACTACCCTTAAATAGGTAGAAGAATTATAATTATTATAATTATAAATTATAGGAATTATATAGTAATATAAAATTAGTCTATTTTTATAGTAAGACTAATTCTTAAGAAATCTAAGAATTATTCTATAGGGGATCTAATAAACCCCCTTAGGAGACTAGTAAGCCTAGTACGTTATTTCCCCTTACGGGTTAACGCAAGGACGTAACGTATACTAAGCGCATGCGTCGCATAGCCTATTAAGTAGGTTATAACAATTAGTATAGTAATATAATTACTATACCTAGATTTCTTCCTAAATAAGTAATTCTAGGAACGTTATAATAATATCTAAATACTTAATAACTAGCCTATACTTAGTAATTAGGGTAAGAAGAAGATACTATAATAATACCTTTAAGGTTAATAAGAAGGTCTTATTAAAATTAATCCCCTTAATTTAATAGAAGCCCTTAAGAACCTATTAAGCCTTATATCTACTTATTTTACCTATTAGCCTATATTTATAGGATAGAACCTATCTTTCTAATAAGATATATACCTTCTAAGGTAGCTTATATAGTATTTTCTATATCTCCTACTTTATATAATTAACTAATTCTTCTTTAGTAGTAGTAAACTATTTATTATTATTAGGCCCTTAAAGAGCCTTATCTATTATTATTAGATAGGGACGCTCTTTACTAATAGTAATTATACGGGTAAGTATAGCTCTAAACCTATTAGGATTATTAGAAGACTTTAGGCCTTACTTATTAATCTATTTATATTTAATCTATAGTTTATTATAACTAGAATAATATAATAAATTAGGAATAATTTTTTAGGATTTACTATTCCTAGCTAATATCTTATTAATAATAGCTAATAGTATTTTAGTAGTAATTTAGTATACCTAATTATTATAACTATTCTAATTTTAAATAGTTAATATTTCTAACTCCGCTTAGCTAATTCTAGTAGTCTAATTATTTAACTTATATTAGTAATTTAACTTAGATAGATTATCCTAATTACATCTATTTAGACTAGTTAGCCTATTTATATTATTAGTTAGACCTAATTCTAATTAGCTATTAGGAAGAGTTATTACTAATCTATTACTAATATTTTTAGTATTTTTAGTATTTTTAGTATTATCTAATACTCCCTTAATACCCTATTAATTAGGAGGAGGTACTCTATCTAAGACCTTACTATTATAATTTAATTGGTCCGCTTAGAGGTAGCTTAGGAGGTCTATAATATAGTTATTACTATCTTCTCTATCTATTAGAAGCTTATTATCTTCTATTAATAATATAATAGCCTTTTTATTAAATATAATATATACTAACCTGATAAGATATTATCCCTTAATATTTTATACGTAGTAGATACTCTTACTATTATAGCTAAGGAAGTAATATTTAATAGCCTTATTATCTAGTTTCTTCTTATTTAGTAATATATTAAACGAATAGTACTAATATTTAAAAGGCTTTAGGTATATTAATAGGGGTTTAAAGCCGTACTATTTCTTAAGGGGGACTTCCCGTCTTTACTAGGTATAAGGTTCTTAATATAATTAATATAGTAGATAGCCTTACCCTAGAACTCTTAAGGTAGTCTAGTATTAATAAGGACTATTCTAACTTTATTAAATAGTATTTAGTTCTTTCTCTTAGTAATCCTATTCTAATATAGGTTATATAGGGCTGACGCGGTTAATTATATCCTAATCTCTTTATAGATCTATTAATATTTATAGCCTTAGGCGAGTTTATTATTACTCTAGATAAAGGCTAATTAATACCCCTAATTCTTCTAATATTTTATTTAGAAGGCGAGTTTTATTAGTAATTCTCCCCTACTAGATATATAGTCTATAAGCGAAAATCCTAAAGCCTTATATATAGATACTATTATATTAGTATATCCCTTAAGGGTAGTTATATAGCTAGCTAATACTAGGTTAATATACTAGTATTAGCTAGGGATAGTAACTCTATATAGAGGTATTTATAAGGGTATTTAAGTAATTTTCCCTAATATATAACTTCTATATAATTCTTATAACTTATATTTTTACAGGTAATTAGTAGCCTTATAGTTAATATTAGTAGTATATACTATTACTTTAGTAGCTTCTATACTAATATATTTATATTACTTATACTATTAAGTCTATAACACGTTATTCTTAGCTAGTATAAATAATTTAAGGCGGAAGGCCCTTATTTATTATATCTATATTATTTCTAGCTAGTATATCCTATTATATAAGAAGGCTTATAGTACCTCCTATCCTTATTTATTATAGAATATCTCTTTTCTATTACTACTAACGTACTTATAACCTTATAGGTCTAGCTAGGTAATTAATAAGAGATTAAACTCTATATTAGGGACGTAGTTAATATTAATTAATAAAAAATTATTAATCCTATTATTAATAACTACTAGGATTAATATTATCTTAATACCCTTGACTATTATTAGTCTACCCTTAATAGGCTCTAATACTATATAGTTCTAGACTAATAAATAGTTAGTAAACTTAGAGCGGTCTTAGAAGGTATACTTCTAGTCCCCTAAGTTAATAATAATTTTATAGGACTTATTCTACTATAAGTTATACCTAAAGTAAGTAGTATAAGATTTATCTTATTTTTATTTATTTAGAAGATTTTACTTACTTTATTAATAATTAGGACCTTTCCTATTTTATTAATAATTATTCTATACTTTTAGCTCTTTCTTTATTTTAGAGGTAAACCCCGCTAGTATAAGGTCTAGATAAGTGTAAAAATAGGTATTAATATTATTATTATTATTATAAAAGGTATACTTCTTACTATTACTACTTTAATATCTATTATTTTAATATTAGCCTAATTTTAATTATTTACTAAAATTATTAGTAAAAGCCTTAGTATCCTTAGCCTTATTAGCTAGCTCTCTATTAATAAGTAATATAGTAATATATTTAAAGTTAATATCTTCCTTCCTAGAATAAGAGATCTTAGTAAGGGTATAGACTATCTATTCTATATATTCTAGTAGATCTTTCTTAAAGATTAAGGCTAGGAAGTCTTAATATAATAAAGTCCCTATTTACTCTAGCTAGTTCCTATATTTACTAAATTTAGTAAGGTAGGCGTAGAGGTCTTTAAATTAATTAGATTAGAGGGCTATTAAGGTAAAGAAGACTACTCTATTTATTATATAAGACTCTATCTTATATAATAACTTTAATTTTACCTATATATCCTTAGCTACTATAATCTTCTTAATTATAGTATAGATAGCTAGCGTATAAGTAATCTAAATAGTAGTAAGGGCTATCTTTTCCTTCTTAATATATTTATCCTATAATTTATTAATAAGTAGTACGCCTTCTTTAATAGGCTTAATCTAAATTAGAAGTAGGTATTTAGAGTAGACTAACCGTCGAGTCGGGTTTTAGTACTATAGATTAGTACCGACCTGAATACTTAGTACCTACTTCTAGTACTAACCTGAAAAGCCCTTAGTACCTTAGTGAGTCGGGTTAGACTAATCTAACTCGCTAAGGTATTGCTAAGAAGCTAAGCCGCTAATAAATTAGTAAAGAACTAATATAGTTTCCCTATAAAATAAATTTAAATACTTTAATATTATTAGGATTTATCTTATATCTAATATTTATTACTTATTATTTTATATAATATAATAGTCTATATTACTATTTTATATTACTCTTAATTCTCTCGCTATTAGCGCCTAGAATATATTAGTCCCTTTAAGTCTTTTAGGAGTATTAAGTTCTATAGGCCTTAATAATAAAGCTATTTAATTAGAATTTAATAATCTTAATATAGATAATTTTATATCTAGTAGTCTTTATCCTAGCTAATCTATAAGTTAGGTTAGATAGGGTATATTAGATAACTCCTTTTAAGAAAAGAAAGTACTTCTCTAGAATACTATTAAAACTATTAAGGAAGATTTCCTAGACTTAATTTTAGTAAAGAATAGTAAATTTATTAAATAGAGTTAGTATACTAAAGTCTAGTTTAAAGTATAGTAGTAGTAAACTACTATTAGTTAAAGTATTAAAACGAAGTTTAGTACTAAAATTAAGGATCTGCTCTAGATTAAGAAGACTATATTAGGTAAATAGGCTAATATTTAGGATAACTTTATCTAAATTACTTTAATAGTTAAGGGATTACTAAAGATTACCTATAAGAAGTATAATAGAATTCTAGACTACTTAATAGCTACTAGTAATTTAAGTATATTTAATATAAGGAAATATCTTAAAATAAATAAATACTTTCTTTATAAGCGGCTTAACCTATTATTATAAATAGAACTTTCTTTAAGTCGGGTATATTATCTATAGTAATATAAATTAGTAATATAAAACTAATTATTTAGGGATAACTTTAGAAGAAAAGTAATACTAGGTTTTCTACTAACTTTTATTAAGAGAAGTGGAATAAATAGCTATATAAATACTTTCTTACCTTAAACTAGTCTTTCTAGACTATTAACTAACTAGAGTTTTAATAATTACTATTTATAACTTATCTAGATTTAACCCTAATCTATTATACTAAATTATAGAGTATAATCTTTTTAGATTTTAAAGGAATATATATAAAAATTAAAGTAGATTTAGAATATCCTTAATATATTTCTCTTATATTAGATACCTAATTTAGTCCTTAAAAGGTTACCTACCTTAGAGTACTAGTCTACTAGGTTAATACTAATTTTTAATATTAGGAATATCTTATTGCTTTTATGCTACTTAATATCTAGTATTCTAGGTATTTACTTATAGTAGAAATAATAAAGATATTAACCCTTTATAGAATTAAAGATAAGCTTTTTAGGATTATTACTAATAATACTAGTAATAATAAAACCTTAAAAGATAAATTAAAGAAATCTCTAGCTTAATAAGATATCTAATAGGATAAACTATAAAACTCTATTCCCTATATAGCTTATATCTTTAACCTTATAGTATAAGACTTTATTAAAGCCCTAGACTTAGAAGCTTTAGATAATATTATAGTATTATTAAAGGATACTTAAGTTAAAGATATCTAAGTAAGTATAAGTCTATTAACTATTATTAAGAAGGTATAATATTATAGGGGTAATATAAATAGGTAATATACTTACTAATATTTTAAATAGATCCGCGCTCTTATAATAGTAATTAACTTATCTCCTTAATAAAAGCTTTATTTTTTATAGCTATAAAAAAACTCTAGTAGAAGACCTTAAAAACTTATATAAGATATTTATATTTATTAGAATTCTATATACTTAATACTTTGTTATATATATTAGCTATATAACTTTATTAATACTTAGGTAGATAAAAATATAACTAATTTAAAAATTAGTATAATTAGCCTTAGTAAATATAAATAGTTAATTATATTACTACTTAGTAATATATTAAATCCTATCTATTAACTTACCTTAATAGTTTCTTAGATAATAAATATATGTATATATTTAGAATTCTAATTATATAATACTCTTTTTAAATATTTTAATAGTACTAAAATAATAATATATAATAGTAGGATTATTAGTAAAGTAAGTATTATTTATACTTATAAAGTAGCCTTAGTAAAACTCGCTAAGTATTATTTTAGAATAGAAGGTAAAGGTGAATTAATATATAACCTTACTAATATTCTAGACCCTTTTATAAAACTAAGTCTATATAAAACTTAGAATAAATAAGAGGAGTTAAATAATAATAATACTTTAACCTCTTATAAAGAGAGGTATAAGAATAAATTTATTAACTACTTCTATAAGTATTATAAGATATTACTAGTTATTAGAAGGACTAATATATAAGATATATAAAATATTAATAAGGTAATATAATATAGTAATATATCTAAATTTATACTAACTAATAATAGCCTTTAATAAGAGTAAGGAGAAGTCTACTTTAATATCTAAATTATAAGTCTTTATTATAAAGTAAAGCTATTTAATACTTTTATTCTAAAAGTCTATTAAAGGATATTCCTATATAGGAGTACTAGAAGGATAATACTTTAGCTTATCTAAATCTAATATAAATAGCTAAGGATATCCTTTTATATCTAATATTATTTATAGGTATTAAGAGAGTTTTTAGTCTTACTTAAAGAGTATATTTATAGGATTATATATAATTAGAATTAGAGTTTATAGAATAAGTAATACTTTTAAAGTATTATAATTATATTATAGGTTTAAACCCTAAAGAAGCTCTTATTAAACCCTAGGATATTCTTTAAAGGGAAGAAGATATTAATTAAAGTATTAATAGAGGTAAAGATCCTTTTAAATTAGAATTAATAGATATCTTAAGATAAATAGATTAATAGTTATTATTTTAAAGTTATTTAATAATTAGGTAGTATATTTAAAAAGTAGGTTTAATTTCTATATATATATATAAAGGTAATATAAGAGGGTAATATAATTCTTTATCTTACTAAGAGTATTATAATACTAAGAGCGCTATAATATTAAGAGCGCTGTAATACTAGAAGCGCTGTAATACTAGAAGCGTTATACTATCCTAGACCTACCCTCTACTCCTAATATTATAAAACTATTACTACCCTTAAGTACTAAATAGTATAATATTAAAGCTCCCTATTAATTCCTTTATAAGCTTTAAATCCCTTTATATAATAGTAATATATTTAGCGTAGATATAAAGTAGATTTAAATTTATATTATAAGATATATTAGTAAGTAATTATTATAAGGATTAAATAGTAATATAAAATAGTAATATACTTACTTAAGAGAAAAGATATTATAAATACTTTTATAATATCTTATAATACTTTTAAAGCTAAACTTTAGATTTAATATAAATTTATACTAACTCTTATAATATCTATTATAACCTCCCTTATAATATAACTAAAAGATAGCTTTAAGATAAGGTTATTAATAGACTTTTAATATTATCTTATCTCCCTTAAAGCTTTAAGACCTAAGTTAACCTTATACTTTTATCTTTATATTATTAGTTTTAGTATTATTAATTATAAAGGATTAGCTAATTATATTTTAATATATTACTTATTTATATTACCTTTCCCTTCCTATATAATAGCTTATTTACTCCCCTACCTTATAGGGGTTTACCCCCTCTACTTAGTAATTTTAGTATTTTATTACCTAATTATACTATCTACCTATTAGTATATAGAGTGAGAAATATATTATAAAATAATATTACTAGTCTACTTAGTATAAGCTATTATTAAAGTTGTTAAATATATATAATAGTAGATAAAAGAAGGAATATAAGGTTTAGAAGTTTTAATATAAGGTAAAGTAATATTAGGCGGAATATTCCGCGTAATTATAAGTATAATTATAGGCGGAATTATCCCTTAAAAACTTCTTTATAACTCCTCCTACCTTTATATACTTAAGATATTATAGTAAGATAGGTTATTAATATATAATAAGTATTTATTACTAATTATATTACCTAAATATATTACTAGATAGATAAGCTAATATAATATTATAGTAATATTAAGTCCTTATAACTAGAATCTTAAATTAATCGCGAGTAGAGAACGCGTAAAAGACTAGGATAATAATAAGAAGCTATTATATATAAAAGTATCTAATAACCGTGTAGTAGTATTAAAGAGGATTAAGAAGTTAAAGGAATTAGATATATAGAAGATAGCTATTAAAGAGGACTATATAGAGCTAGTAATTAGGGTAAAGGATATTATAGAGGAGGAAAGATATAAAAGAGGGATTTATAATAATATAATTAGGTAATATAATACTTCTTAAATAGCTAATACTACGTAGTAGAATATTTTAAGATAGAGCTACGCCTTAAAGATAATAAAGAGGCTACTAAGAAATAAGCTAAGCTAGATAAATTAGTAAATAATATAGAGAATATAAATAGTATAATTAGTTCTATAGAAGAGGTAAATATATAATCTATCTTTAATTCTATCTTTTAATTAACTTAACTTTAGAATACTTCTAAGGAAGATATAGATACTATTAAGCTAGAATTTACTAGATTTAATCTACTAATTATATAAATTATTAAGTAAAGGATTATATATTATAGGGGTCTAGAGGAGTTAAAAGATATATAGGACCTTAATACTATAAACGCTTATACTAAGTTTATATAAGAGTATATTAACGCGTTTAATATAAAGGATCGCGTTATACCTAACCTTATAAAGATAAATTAAGATAAGGAGGGTATCTTAATTAAAGTTAGTATTAATAGGAAAGAAATTAAGTATACTACTAAGGAGGATAAAGAAGAGGATAGGGAATATAAGCTAGAAGATACTAGTAAGATTAATAGTAATAGTAAGGATAATAATAGTAAGTATAATAATAGTAAAGAGGATAGTAATAAATAGAAGGATTATAAGTATAAGATTATAGAGATATCTAATTAGATAGATAGATAGGCTATCTATTAATAATTATTAAATAATTATATTACCTTTTTATATTACTATAAAGTATTCCTAATATTATAGTCTAGTAAAATACCCTTACTAAAACTAAAGTCTTAGTAAGTTAGGTTAATACTTTAGTACTAATACTTAGTACTACCCTATAGTATTAACTTAAATACTTAGTACTAACTATTAGTACCGACCTGAATACTTAGGCTAGGAATTTAGTATTAACTCGCTAAGAGTTAAGTTAGGAACCTGACTCGAGTTTAAAGTACTAACCCGACGCGGTTAGTCTAATTTAGAGTTAATAACAAGATCTAAGTTATTAATAATAAGATAGTTTTAAACTACTACTTTTTATTACTTATAATTCTCTTTATCTTTAAGCTTCTAAATTTTATAATAGTTAGCTATTATACTATTAATAATAAATAGTCTAGGGAATAATACTTCTAAGACTATTATAAGACTTATTAAAAAGCTTATTATATTAATTATATAGTTTCTAGGTTATACTAAACCTAGGCTTATAACCTATTAAAATAATATAATAATTAATAAGTTATCTATATATAATTTAGGTATAGTATAATAGTATTATAATAACTAATAGATAGATATAGCTATATAGAATGGAATAACTATTACAAGAAATCTCTACTAGTCTACTAAGGCCCCCTAACTAGTCCTGATTAGTAAGTACTAAGGTTGACCTAGCCTGAATTCCAACAAGGTAGATAATGGAAGTTCTCACAGCGGACGATCGTTCTCAGACTATCTCTCACTCAAGTGGGGTCTATAATGAAGCTATAATATCCTCTGCTTAGTATTCCTACACTTGGTGTGTTTCAAGTTGCCTATACGACTCGGAGACTGTGGCTGTGTCGACCAAGAGAGGCAGATTGTCAGAGCCGAGCCCAGAAGTGATATCAATGGGGGAGAATAGAATAAGACTTCTAACTAGAGAAGAAGGAGATCTATAGAGTTGCACCAACTACTGTACGCGAAGAATGCGCTAGGCCCAATATGGCTAGCGCGCGGGATGTGTTCCGCTAAACACCAAATAGCATGCACGTGAGGAACGACTATAATACAGATGAGGCCTCCAGATCAACTTTACAGCCAGCATATGCCGTTATAACCATGTTACGTATTCTCATGTCGGAAGATCAGGTGAAATAATACACCACTCTTTCAGAATGTGGAAGGAGTGTTCTTGTCAAGACAATACTAATGAAATCGTTGACCTGAGGAAACCATCGCCCATTCCAACTTACTGGCTGCGGAACGGAAGTACAGGGGCGATTAAAATTTCAACGGGCCGTCGAGATGAAAGTAGTCGTCAGCGAGACAACAGTGAGTGATTAAGAGTTGTGCAAACAGCTCTCCGATATTGTTGACAATTTCGGGCTAGAGAGACATACGAACTCAATTTGACAGGCTAATAACGATGGAAGAGGGCTTACTGCAACATACAAGAACTTCTCACATTTTAAGTTGTAGATGGAAAGCCATACGGCTCTTTCACGCTGCTGGGGTACACTGTAAAACGTGCAAAATGTTACGGTTTTGCTATCGAAACTTCCTGCAGGAAGACATACATTGCCCTGCCTTTGATCGCAGTGATACTGAGTGGTCGTGGCCCAACAAGAGACCTTTGACTGGTCTTGACTCCCTCCAAAATAATTCAAGCCTCAACGTGAAATTTCACGCTGTTTGCTATATCTATGGGGATAGGGCCCCTTTCTGCCGCCTCATCCTGACCGCTCGGCGTATCCTCAATCCACGACCCCAGCTTCATCCCTTCCCTTACCGAAATGTCATATTCCACCCCAGTCTGCAAAAGATGCATTCCTAGTGTCGTCGCAATCCTATATTTATCGCTGCCAAGTCCCTTAAGCCGCTCTGAATCGTAGATCTCGTGCCCGAATGGCCGGAAGTCCAATGAAATTGTATATGGCACACCTGGCTGCAAAGTCATGTAGTAATCATCTTGGCCTTCGGTCGTTGCTGATGAAGACACTGAAGGCTTTTTTTCACCTTGAGCAGCAGCACTGCGAAAGTTGATATCCATCCGAGGTAATTGGACCACTTCGTGCGTTTGCAGGTTGATGATGCTTAAGGCGTTCACGATAGGCCAGAATGGTGACGCATGTCTATGTATTTTGATGGTCGAAGAGCTTGATGTGAGTGTCAAGGTCAGCCGGAGTACAGGTACTTCTTCGCTCGAGAAGCTGCACAATACTGGCAAATTAGCTTGTGCGATGATGCGGGGTGCCATTGTCATGTTTGTTGGTTGTAGTCTGGGTAAGTAGGCCGAAGAGAAGATAAATTGAGTTCGAAGCAGATGATGTCATAGGCGGGCTATGCTATGCTGTGCTATTAATATTCTGATGTTTCCTCTAGGATAAGATAATTCAGATATCGTCGAGAAGCGTAGCCCACTGCGGATATTCCATACTACTGCAAATGTTTCAGCCTTGATCTTGTGGCACACACTGGTAATTATGGTGTCTGGTCTGCTTTGCCTGTCAGATTGGCTTTGTCTGACAGATTTACTTTGACCTACAGGTTTGCTTTATCGGATACGCGTCATCACCCTTATTGTAGCTTGCAATGCCATCGTCACCCCTCAAACCCATCTTTACCACTAGTGACTTCAACACGAACACTATTTAATCAGTATATTCGTCGACCTCACGACCATACAGGAATATTCTATAATACGACGCGTATCATCATGTGTCGAGCCAGCTCAATGATACTATAGAGCAAAAAGGTGTCTTGCATTTCTTAGAAAGGCGCACTACGCCCGACGGATACATCCTCCAAGAACCGATATGTTTCATGATCTGGGAATTTCTTCAGCTGCATTCTTGGGAGAGCCACTCATGTTCCACGATGGGGGTTTCTTGCAGCTACATTTCCGAGAAGTCTTTATGTTTCAAGGTAAAAAGCTCCTACAGGATTATCTAGGTGTCATATGCCTGCGTTGCATGCGTCTTGCGTTGATGCAACCCCCCTTTCAAGGGAATTTTCTTTGTCGAAGGTGGCGAAGCTGTCAACCAAGATCTCTTGATCAAAATACTCGCGCAATTACATCAGCTCTTTCAGCCAACGTGTTTCACCTCAAGCATGTGTCTCAATGGACGAAAGTATCTCCGTCCAGAGCCGGGGATCGATGCAATGGCGACAGAGGCAACGATCTCAAGCCTCGTGTGCTATACTCTGCTGACCATATGAGCATCAGCGTTCCGTTAAGGCATTGACAAGGGTCTAGGTCTCATCTCCGCAAGCCTTCCTTCATTGCGAAACATCAATCTGATGCGGGAGCCCTCTGGAAGTGGCACTGCAGTAGTGATACCAGGATGACATGTCCACGTGGCCTTCTTCCCTACGAGTGAGCTGAGTACCAACACCAGCAATGATGGAAACACGCCACCGGCAACGTATATATAAAGGCTGTCGCTGCTTTGCTGAAGGGCTGGATTATATCTACATCCAAAGGTCTCACTACCAAGCACATGACTGAAAGTCTTTGAAACCCACACGCGATGATGTTTCTTATCCTACTAGCACTCCTTGCAACGAGTGTTCTCTCCTTCCCAGCAGATACCAGTCCAAATTCTAAGCATCTCAACAAACGTACTTTTCCGGATTTTGAGGATTGGCCTCCAGGTTCCGATGCAGACAAACAGAAAATCCAAAATGCTCTTCCCGATGCCATCGATCTCGTCGCGGCCGCCATCTCAGACTACACCAAATACAAGCCGATCTATAAAAAATATTTCCCAGAAGTAGACCATCAGCGTGTCCAAAATGTCTTCAAGAACATTGTCTCTGACCCCAAGAATGCCGGCACTGGCGAGGCCCGCCTCAAAGAGTGCATCATCATAGGTCTTGACGTCTCCAAGGGCAATCCAGGTGGCGATCCTTGTGCCGAGGGTGCAGAAGCATACACGATCCCCATTCCGCCTACTTTGATCGATCCTGGCCAATCTCAAACAGCAACTATAACACACTTTTGTCCTAATGGTCTGAAAGCTACACCGCGCTACAGCAACATCCAATGTGGAGACCTCCGCGATACCACTTCCGTAAAAATGGACTTCCTTGGAGCGACAGTGATGCATGAGTGGCTTCACAATAACGCGGTTGGCAAAGCGGCGACTGGCGTGCATATCGAAGCAACGGCAAAAATGGCTACGGGCCCACCAATACGCGCAACCTCCGAGTCCAAACGACTCCTTGAAGAATGCCGACAGCTACACTTGGCTCGCCCTTGAGATATTTTGGACCAAGAAGTGCAGTCACAATGACATTCCTCACTTCAAAGACCCATCCGATGTGCGAGGCGGTACCCAACATCCCAATAGCACTCCAGCTTCTACGATCTAGCCTGCTGACCCTCCCGCTGCGCCCGTTTGCGCCCCTGTCCCAGACGGCGGGGTTAAAGGCGCGCACAATTCGAAGGCGAAACTAGTCGCCAACGCCTTCTGCGACCTATTCGCCAGAGACACTGTCCCCGGACCTGATGTGAATATTGAGCATATGCTCTGGTCGACCGAGTCGTCCGTGGGGCGTGGTGGCTCAATCGAAGTAGTACAGGACTGGACTCGAGATGATCGCCAGGATGACGTGTACACGGTTAGTGTGAAGAGTGTTCAGGATTGTCCAGTTCCTGATGGAGGATTCAACCTGGCGGCGCCAGTAAGTGGGAACAAATGCGGCGACATAGTATACAATGCCTGGAAGAACTGTAAGTGCATTTAAAATCTTACCCTGGCTCACTGCTGGTTGCTCATACTAAACTGACACCTCCTCAGGCAACAATCCGGGACGGGGCGGGACTATCCAAGCTGGCTGTCTACATTACGCCATTTTGACAAAATATTGATCTCTCAGATCAAGTGGCTTGGGGCCCATATAAGTCCAGGAATGCCAATCGTCTGGTTGCGGTACTATGATGCTTGAGGACCATCACTGTGTGGCAGAGATTGTTCATTCGGTATATGAACAACAGTTCGGATGATTATGAGCTCGAGCCGAGCAGTTTGAGCCTACTATTGAGATTCATTGCGACAGCATAATTCGTATAACATCTTGTAATAGGGGTTTAACTCCAGATAGTTACCTTCCTATAGTTACCTTCTTACTAAGTATACTAATTAATATAATAGAATAGATACTTATTACATATAATATATATAGATCTATATAATAATTTAGGCTTATATAATATATCTACTATACTTATTATAATATACTATTTACTATTACTATCTATTTATTTTATATAGGTATAATTTCTATTTTATAGTTAATTAGCTAATTTCTTTAATTATAAGGAATAAGTAATTAAATAAGATATAACTTATAAGTTAGAAGCCTTATTAATTAAGTAGTCTAATTAATATAAGTAGAATTCTCTTTCTAGAATTATTATTATAATATAATAATAACCCTCTTTCTCTAACTTTCTCTAAGCTTATAACTAAAAGGATAACCTTTAAAGTTACTAATTTTATACTTAAATTCTTAAGATATACCTTATTATTCTTAGAAGAGTATTAGCTAATAGGATAATTCTTATAAATAATAAAATAATTTATTTTTAATAGTTTTTTTAATAAAGTAGAAGTTAATAGTAAGGTATTATAATTAGACTAACTGTTTTTTAGTACTTAGGGGTTATTTTTAGTATTAACTTGAATTACTAAACTACTTACAGCTAGCTTATACTCTATATAGGTTTAGTATTATATAACTTTATAAATTCGATTCTAAATTTAATTCCTCGCGGTTAGTCTAATTATAATAATAAGATTAAAGTAATTACTATAATTAGAATACCTATTATTAGGGAAATCCTTTTATATCCTTCTTATAAAATCTTAGAAGTACTAATATTATAATAAGGAAGTACTAATATTTATTTTAATTTATCAATTTAAGTCTACTAGATAACTTAATAAGACTCTAATAGAGATAATTACTATTCTCTATTTTATATATTATTATTAATAGATTTATAATAATAATAAGATAGATTATAACCCTTATAATTAACTTAAAGGTAGTTTAAATACTATTAATAAAGAGCTACTTAATTATATACCCTTATCTTAACTTCCTTCTTATTAATAGAGATTAAATTAATAAGTTAAGTAGCTATTTAATTAACTAGCTTATATCTTCCTTCTTTAATTCTTTTATCTTTACTTTTTTTTATTACTACCTCTTTTTTTTTACCTTTTTTTTTTTACTACCTCTTTTTTTTATTTATCTTTTTTTTATTTATCTTTTTATTTTAGCTTTAGCCTTATAACCTTCTTAAGACTCTAGATTTTACTTTACTTCTAATAGCTTCCTAGGCTTTACTTTAATAATACCCCTAAACGATCTTATTATTATATATAAGATAGGATTAAGTAGTTAAGAAGTAGTAAGCTATTAACTTTATTATATAATAATTAATATAAGGGGTAAAGAATCCTTAATTAAATCTAAAGTCTAAGTTTTAAAGATTTTATTAATATCCTTAAAATTATTACTATATAATAAAGATATTAGGAAGCTTAGAGTTATCTCCCCTTTAAGTAGTTAAGTATAAGGAATTAAGTATAAAAATATTAACTTATTATTATTATTAGCTACTAAGACTAAGTAAAGACTAATTTAGTCTCTTTATATAAGAAGTTACTTATATTTTAAAATTTCTTTAAGAAAATTTACTTTACTATATAATATCTTATTTTATTTACTTTAAATATTATATCTACTTTTATAACTTTACCTCTTAAGTATATTAATATCCTCTTTTATTATTTTTAGTAGCTTTTATAACCTTCTAGCTTATATAGCCTTACTATTACTAACTATCCTTAAGAAATTAAATATACTTAGAAGTTAATATTTTTAAAAAGATAATAGGTAATATACTTTTAACCTATTACTTATACTTAATATTAAGTAAATTAATAAGCTTAGTATAATTATAAATATATTCTTTTTATTTATAAGTATTAAGAATAGCCTAATAAAAGTCTTTTACCTTAATAGTTATAGACTCTAATAAGGTAAGACCTTATCTATTAAACTTATTACTTAGAGTAGTAGGCTTTATAAGGGGTAGATAAATATCTTTATTACCTAAATTATTACTTAATTAGCTAGAGCTACTATTAGATCTATCTAGAGCTATATATTAAGCCTAAGTAATAATTAGATTAGACTATATTTACTAACCTACTACTACCTTAAGCGGATTAAAAAGTTAGTAGGAATAAACTAGTAATAATAATATAAGCTCTCTAGAAAAGATATAGTAATATAGCTAGTATTTATAAGAGAGACTATATCTTATTAAAGTCTTATAATTTAAGAAATATCTATTTCCCTTAAGGGTTATAGAAGTTCTATCTTCTACTTTAAATAACTACTTTTAAGTCTTATTCTACTTATATACTATTATATTAATAGCTTAATAAGTAAGTTTTCTAAGAATAATAAATAGTTCTAGTAATTAAGAAGAATATTATTAGTAAGGGTACTAATATACCCTTTCTAAAGCTTTTTAAGGTAGTAGTTCCTTAGAGGGGTATACTCTATTAATATAGTAAGCTAAAATTAAAGCTATATCTATTCTACTATCTTAAGGGTTTTTAGTATTATATTAGTAGGTATTAAATAATTATCTAGATTAGGAGTAGTAGCCTAGACCTTCTTTAAGACTTATTTAAGATAAAAGGGGTAAATACCTATAACTTTAAAAGATAAGATAAATATCTCTAGCCTTATTACCTTTTTATATACCTTTATATATATCTTAATAAATAGGAGTTTAATAATAGCTATTAACTCTACCTTATATCTCTTATTTATTAAGTTATTATAAGCTTTTTATAAAGGTCTAAAGATATTAATATTAAGTAGTTATAAAAGTAAAGTTATATAAGGTAGAAGATATAAAGGTAGGGTTTTCCTCTTATAATAAGTTATAATAAATTACTATATAAGGTAGCTATTATAACTATTAAGGATAAAGAGTTAATATTAATCCCTCTAGGTATATTAAATAATATACTTATAAAACGCGTAGATAAGCTATTTTAATATAACCTTACTATTAGTTTAACTTCTATTATTAATAATAACCTTAATACCTTTAATAAGAGACTAATTAAACTAGCTACTTTAATATTACTTTACTTTAAAGATAATTATAAGAGGTATTAACTACTAGCCGGAAAGATATAGGATAGTATGGGATATTAGTCTCGCCTGCTATACTATACTATACTATAGTATAGGATTAGCTATTTTAGTCCTATCCCGTTCTAGGATGGTATAGGTTTTCGTGGGATAATCCCACGGGATAGGATTTTCGTAGGACTACTTTATAGGATGGGATATTTTTAGGATATCCTATTATTAGTAAGCATATAACGTACTATTTTCTAAAAAAATATTCTAGAAATCTCTACTATATAAAAAGTTATAACTAGAAAGCTAACTAGAAAGCTAGTATTTTACCTTTCTAGTTAGCTTTCTAGTTATAGCTTTCTATATTATAAAGATTTCTAAAATATTTCTAAAATATCTTATAATTAGTAAAATATTCAAGAAATCTCTATAATATAAAACGCTATAACTAGAAAGCTAACTAGAAAGGTAAAATACTAGCTTTCTAGTTAGCTTTCTAGTTATAACTTTTTATATAGTAGAGATTTCTAGAATATTTTTTTAGAAAATAGTACATTATATACTTACTAATAATAGGATATCCTAAAAATATCCTATCCTATAAAGTAGTCCTACGAATAACCTATCCTACTAGAAAATCCTATCCTATTCCTATCCTATATCTTTATAAAGATATGGGACTAGGACCTAATTTACCTATCCTATCCTACGGTCCTATACCATCCCACGTGGGATATCCCGTAGGATATCCCATATCTTTCCGGCTAGTAGTATTAACTAGCCTAGGTAATTAATATACTTAATAATTATTACTAACTCTTAATTTCCTAGTTAAGTCTTTAAAGGCGTCTTATTATAATTTTTATAAGGGTTATTATATCTATTAGTACCCCCTTTTTATTAAAATTATAAATATTATTAACTATTATTTTATATTTATTAATAACTTTTTAAATAAGTTTGAATTATTATTTAAGTTACTTATAATATATCCTTTTAAAATAATTATTATCTAATATATAATTATACTTAGTCTCTAATTAAAGATAATATTATATAAATTATTTAATCTAATACTTTTTGACTTATTATATCTTATTATCTCTTTTATTTTATAAGAGACTTAATACTAGAACTCTAAGAGTCTTAACTCTTAGGGTATTCCTATTTAATAAGTTATATATATTAATCTACTAGTACTATCTCCTTTATAAGGTTAAATAGCTAGTATTTTTCCTTACCTTCTATATAAGTCTAATAGCCCTAAGAGTAATAGTAGAGTATAAAGTAAAGGATATTATATATAATTATATATTCTCTAAGGGTTTTTTTTTAAGTTTAAATTATTCTTCTAGGCCTTTAAAGCCTTTATAATATAATCTATTATACTTAGTACTTTAAGCCGCTTCTTCTAAGTTATTATACTACGCGTATTATAAGCTAGTTATAGATACTAATAATTCTAGTATTCTTTAGATCTAGTATTCTAAAGAATATTACGGGAAGGATTAGTTATTATTTTAAGCCAATTAATGCTTCCCGTTCAACGTTAGTAAGTAAATTACTCAGCAATCTCGAATGACCGTAAATCTCGTTATCCCGTCATCTACGTTACTCTATCCACGTCCCTCGTCAGTCCGTCACAAAGATAACAGCACAGCGCGATCCCACAACGCAATCCCAGGTACGGTGCGACGGTACGTAGATCATGCCATGCATATACATACATATGCAGCTAAGATGCATCTTCCATTCCTCTTCCACAGTTATGGGAATAGAATCTTTAGAGAGAGTGTAGTTATCGTGCACACCTAAAACTATGTAAAAAAAAACATCGCTTTCTATGCATAACGAGCCCTCCCCAATCCAGCCCAACTAGACGGACCCACCCCAGGACCAAGACGCCCAAGAACTGTCGTGCCAGATCGTAACATCCTTCCAATGCATGTCTGTAGACGCGACACTCAGGGAGAAATGCGGGTCCAAAGTTCCCACCAATGGTATAAGACCGACGCCGATGAAATGTCAAGGTAGATGTGCAACGCCATGGCGCACATACCTAATTGATGTTTGATGCCAGGCTGGCGCCGTTGGCGTTGCCGTTGGCGTTGGCGTTGCTGTGGCCATTGCCATGGTCATCGCCATGGTCATCAAGCATATCAATGCCGTCGGTATCCATTTCGTCCCCATGCCCATTAACGCCATCCGTACTTCGCAGTTGATGCATATTCACAGCCGTCAGGGGTTCCCGCCCCAGCAGGACAGCCTCCACATTCTCCATTGCCAACCTTTCAAATGCGATGATCGTCTCCACGCTCGCTCCGCCGGTATGGCACATCGGAGTCACGTCCCGGCGATTGTTCAGTCGCGTGTTCGGACTTGGTTCGTGAGCGTGTACATCGAGACCTGCCGCGCTGACGTGGCCGCTTTCCAAGGCATCGGCAAGGGCATCCTCGTCAACGAGGGAGCCGCGGGCGATGTTGACAACGCGGGAGCCGGGCCGGAGGAGAGAGAGGGTGCGGGCGTTCAGGATGGGGGTGCCGTGCGGAGAGGCGAGGAGGACGCAATCGGATGCTTTCAGCATGTTGTCTAATAAGTCATAGAAGGTGGCATCCACCTCGTCTTCCTGGTTGGCAGGCTTCCGTTCCTTGTCGTGATACAGTATTCGCATACCCAAGCCAGCTCGGACTTTCTTGGCAATAGCGAAGCCGATATTCCCGAGTCCCACAATTCCCAGGGTGTGGTTACGAGGGTTGTGCGAAGTGTACATGGATCTCTGGTGGGCCTTTTGGAAGTCGACGGGTGAGTTGGAACGAGCGGCCAGTGAGGACCAGGACATTTGGCGGAAGACGGAGATGATAAGGAATAGAGCCATGTCGGCGACCGATTCGGTGGAGGCTCCAGCGCCGTTGGTGTAGATGATTCCTGTGTGAGTTCGTCAGCGTGTGGCATGGAGGATCTCGAGGCTTGGTAGGACATACCGCGTTCCCCCAAAATGTCTGTATCGATCCAGTCAAACCCAGCACCAGCACTTGCCATCACTTTCATACTCTTTGGTAACAGATCAATCAACTGCCTGTCCCACCTGCCCATTTCCCCTCCAGTATTCCAGAACGGCCTCATTATGGCCGAAAAGTCTCCCCATCTCTTGTCTTTCAGATGCTTGATGAATTCTGGACGGTGACGCTCACTCAGCTCAGCACGAATGATAGTAAAGTTCGAGTGGAGGCGGGAGTAGAGGTGGTGATTGTAGGAGATTGGGTCGCCTAGGTGGAGGATGGTTGGTTTGCTGCTGTTTTTAGATGCATGTGTACCATTGGTCGCGTGACCTGTGCTATTTGTGGCTGAACATGCAGAGGATGGATTGATAGGAGCCATGGTGGTGAAGCAGCGGTGAATGGATGGAAGGGCAGAGGAGTTCGGACTCCAACTGAAGAGAGATGTGGTATTCTTATAGATGTGTCCGGCCTACTCCTGCACCCTTCTCCTCGCTCAGCCCTCTTCCCTTTCTCGTCCCTTCCCCTCGTTTGCTTGAACCGAGAGGGGCTTGGTGTTTCCCCAGATCTTCGTGGTAGTGCTGGCTTTCCCCGGATTTGCAATGCAGGTGCGCTTGGGTGCAGCGAATGCTGATGCTGGGTTGACGAACGACGGAGCTTCTATCATCTTGTATCCTCGTAAACAAGCTTCAGACGGCGACCGTGTATGGATGAAGTCATCAAGGGTAGTAAGTAGGAAGTGATAGAGCGGCTCAGTGGACGGATCCCTAGTCAAGGCTGGCTCCGAGGCGATTACCTAGCAGAAATTCTCCGCACCGCATGGATGGTGGAAGGATGAGGTCCGAGCACGGGCTGCCCGACGAGGATTGATTAAATGAAATGATGGGATCATGGAATAATGAGATAGAGTTGGAAATGTATTATCAATATGGAAAGCACATCGAGATCTGACATCCTCTCCAACCGTGGTCGTGAGAGCCTCGCCATTCGGGGTCGAGGCTTGCAGACCGGCAGACAGCCTTTCGATGTGGCGTATGTTAGCTGCTGCTGTCTATCGAAAACCTAGCCTTGTAAGTCAGGGTAGTCAGCAATCCACTCCACCAGTCAAGGGAGTCCATCGAAGGAGTCAGAGAGTCAGGCAAACTTTGCAATGTTCGGTCAAGCGCGGGCCAACATTGGCGGTCCCATCTTGCCCGCGCCTGTCCCACAAAGACGGAAAGTCCAACACATTTGCCTTGTTAGCCTGACACAAGTAACACTCCACTAGGCCGTAGTTGCATGATCGTGATCGATCCACCATTGCACACTGACACGTTGAACCAATGGCCCTACACCAAGCAGTGCATCATTTCGCTTTGCATTTCACCTAACTACTTATTGTACACGAACCAATCGGTGCTATCTCCATGCACACTCTCCAGGAGAACGTGACCTATCACCACTTTTTCCCTACTAATATTCTCCCTGCTTGACACTTGGCCCGAGTGATGGGAATCCACGACACACCGCCCTTTGCTGTCGCCAGTCGTCGCGGAATGTCCCGCTCCCACTACAGCTCCTCCTTGATCTTGTCACCAGCTCGCTGCTTTGCTTCACCTGCGCGATTGGTAGCGGTAGTTCCGGCCTCCTTGACCGCATCTGCACCCTTCTGTCCCTGGTAACCGGCTTCTTTGCGTCCACTCGCAGCTCCAATCTTGAGCTGGTCAAGAATCCATTGACCTCCGCTCTGGATCTGGGCGAAGATACCCGCTCCAGGGGTGTTGGTACCGTGGCGGAAATATTGCGCATTGCGACGGGCCATCGCCTTGAGCTCGTTGCTATTGGAGCCCTGGTAGTTCTTGATGCCGTATGAGTCGAGATAGGACTTCAACTCGGAGTCGGACCAGGTTTCAAATGTGCTCTGCTTAGCAGCGTCAGTCGAGGAGGCCAAGAACGAAGTGACGGAGGCGTAATTGGTGCCACCGGACTTTGATGCGCTGGAGAAGCTGTCTTGGGCTTGCTTGAGGAGATCGTCACGGGTTGCCCCAGCCTTGTTTGCGGCTTTCTTGGCAGCCTTGTCATTTGATGAGGACAGGTAACTCCTATAGATCATTAGACCTATCATAGAAGTAAGGTACAGAACGAGATCACTTACTTCAGGTTATCGACAGTCCAGGTGTCGAAGGTCCATGCGGACCAACCACTGGTCGCCTTGTTCTTGTTAAGACGTACTTGCTTGATCAGCTCATCCGTCTTACTACCTTGTGGGACAGGGACGCCACGAGCGTCCAAGAAGGCCTTCAAGCGGCTGTCACCCCAAGTACCAATGGCTTGGTTGAATGCGTCTTCGCCCTTGAGCTGAACATCGTCTGTAGCTTTGGCGAATTGGTTAGAGGCCTTAGTGGTCGCAGCGCCAAATGCGCTTGACGCAGATGAGGCAACGTTATCACCAGTCAAGGCATTGCGATGCTTGCGTGCGAGAGCGAGGAGCTCGTTTCGCTTTGATCCTTGGGGAACCTTGATACCGTTCTGGTCTGCCCATTCTTTGATTTTGCTATCGCTCCACGAATCGAGGAGAGCATCGCTGAGGCTTTCCTTCGCAGCTTGAGCCGACTTCGATGCAGATGCAGCAGTGTCCTTGAAGTTCTGGCTGGATAGACGGGAGTTACGGCGGACAGAAGCAATGAGTTTATCACGGGTGCTTGGTTGAGGCACAGGGACTCCACGCTCATCGAGGAATTCCTTCAAGTCCGATTCGGACCAGGTCTCGTAGAGCCAATCGCCAGGGTAATTGACCGATTGATTGAGCTTTTTGGCGACAGAATCGTAGTTTTCGCGGATGCTAGCGATCAGCGTGTCTCGTTTGCGTGGTTGAGGCACCGGAATGCTGTTTTTATCCGCGAATGCCTTTAGTTGAGAGTCCGTCCAGCTGCACAGAAACGTCAGCAAGTTGGTCAATTGGTGAGGGTAAAGCCAAGCAATACCTATCAAAGAACCAATCCTTCACAGAGTGGTAGGAGTTCGAGGCACTGTCTGCGCTCTCAGTCCAGTAGCCCTTGACTTGCTTGACGAGGCTGTCCTTGTTGGTATCGGCTGCCTTCTTCGCGTCGACGCCTTTCGATTTCAGGTACGATTGTAGCTGAGGAGTGTCCCAATCATGATAGGGTGTGCCGACTTTTTGATCCCAGTTATTCTTGACCAGGGATTCCAGGTCTTTGCGATCGGCTGGTGTAGGGTATGGGACATTATGATCCGAGAGCCAGCGCTCCAATTCAGTCTCATGCCACTTGTTGTATGCTGAAGAAAGTAGTTAGCTATAGGATACAAGGGATACGCGTAGATCGATTTTGAAGTGATGAAGTAGAAGCGGACCGAGCTGCTGCTGTTCCGTAACAAAAGTCGACCATGTGTGCTGAGCTCAGATCAACGCGGAGAAATACATCTTGGTGCCACAGAGGCAAGTCTAGCTTCGAGCATAAGTCTGGATACTGACCTGTCTTTGTGCCAAACCATGAACTCGCGGTGGACTCAGTCGCTAACGCGAGTACCAGGATGGAGGAGAAGGAAACCTTCATCTTGTATCACCGTGCAATGTGAACTTCAGCTTGTCAACTTCTATGTCTAGCGGGATTGTGTTAGATATGGAGCTCCGAAAGGGGTTCACTGAAGGCTTACTGAGTTGGGGGGTAGAAGAAAGAAAAGTTGTTGATGGTGAAAACAAGACTGACGTGGAAAGATGTTGTTGCGGGCCTAGCGCACGACGTCACTGGCTGCATGCAATGACACAACTGCTCTCCTCGTAATATCTACAATCAACGCGCCAGAGAAGATATCCGCGCTGTGGAAGATTCTAGCAATGATGTTGCAAGGCAATCGTTCGCTCGTGGCCCTATACCTCTTTCTTTGTCCGGTGATCGTACAGTGGAGTAGTGCTCGCTGGCTGGGAGACCAAATAGACACGGAGAATGTCACAATTTAGAGCTTTGATGATATTCGTACACTTCTCATAAAGTCTTTACAATCATAGTCAAACCCCCTGCGCAACTGACGAAAGGCATTTTACATGTCATTGCATACAATTCCATATATACAAGCATGTGATGTAGATATTGACATACGGAGCTATGGCCGTCCCATCGCTCTGCAAATCGTACAATCCCAATGTATCGCCCTAGACCAATGATGCTTTTCTGTGTGTATGATGGTAGCAACTTCGAGGCGATCATGGATCCCTATCAGCACCACCTTGTCCTAAACATCGTTAGAAACCATCATTGACCAGAATTCCAGCGATTGCTCACCACTCCAGTAGGGTTTCTCCACCCGATCATCCTCATCCGGGTTTTGCTCAGTCGCTCGATCATGCCTCTTTTCCATGTCCGCGTTGTGTGCCTTCACATCGTCACTATGAGTACGTTCCTCTGGGGGATCGGGTTTATGGATCTTGGGCTGCGGACCGTCACCCCCTCCACTCGAGCCTCCACTGCTTGAACTCTGCTCGGTATTGCGGCCCTCAGATCCCTTTTGCGTAGAACCTCCACCTGTTCCTTTGCCGACGTCTGGTGGAGGTGGTCCTGGGTGCTCAAGGTCGGCCGAGGGATTTGGGCCTTGATCTTGGGGATTCTCGCCTTTGGGGTCTCCCTCACCTCCACCGTAGCTCGAGCCGGGGTATAGTCGTCGTTGCTGGGCATATATGGAAGTGAGAGGAGCCCGAGGGAGAGTGTGGATTGGATTGACGGAACGGAAGACTGAGGCTAAACTAAGTCTAGCCATGGTAGATGGAGAGCGGAAGGAACTCGAATCCTGTGTCTTTCTGGTAGCCCTGTAATACTGGTTGCCCGGTATCAATTGAGCGAACGGTACGATTGAAATGTATCTAGGTCGAATGTTGAGAGGAGCAGCTGTGGTTGCAATGTTCAGAGCTCGAATATTACTTCAAATGTTACTTCATGATGACGCACTAGTACGCAATTCCAAACCTAATTGCCTCCACCAGCCACAACAAGTTGCACATACCCCAAAGTGGTCTCCTTGGCCTAAATCGACAACTGCTGATGCATCCTACCCTCAAGCTCCTTCCCAAAACTCATACACTATCTAAGCCCACACCTCCGGTTGACCCTCCAGAGTTTTTCAAAAGCTCCAACCCCATCATCTCTCTCCACTATCGTCCCGAGCCACTGATCTTCTTCCTGCATCTTGGTGTAAGTCGTGGTGTGACTGTACGTCTCTCCTGTGGTCCAACCACGTCGTTGTATGCAGTAGCCGTTCGAGTCAACGTGAACGTACATTGATATTCTTGCGTTCTGGATACCCCTGATGTCTAAGCATGGCGACTTTACTGGTGGTGGACGTCGTTCTAGCTAGAAGATAGGCTGGGCGAAGGATTGACTGATTGTTAATTTAGCTTCAGTTGGTGTTGGCAGCCTGGGTCTTGTTTGCAGAGGTCCTAAGCCAAGCAAGGGTCGTCATGGGTAATCTTCTCCGTGGCTATCTGCTGATATTGCTGGATTATCTTGTTTAGGCGCAGCTGGGACCAGAGGAGAGATCTTCGTCTGCGTTGATGAAGTACTGTTCGACTTATGCGAGCTTGTCAACGTCTCCCTGAGGCAGACCTTACTTCATCGCAGTGCAGCGAGGTTCCAGTTGAAGTTCTCGGCCCTCCGGAATCCGCTGCAAGCGATTCTTGTGGACGCGGACTCTACTGTCCTCGTATACGTCCATAGCCAGATAAACGTAGCTGATATCTGACTCGTCTTCGAAGCTCGTCTTACTTGTGGTGGACGCTTCCTTTTCCACGCGCTCCATCGCTTCGGGCCGGAGCATGCGTAGGTTCGCCTCCGTGATGGTGTCGCTTCTGGTGGTGGAAGCGTGAACTTGTCGTGCGGCCATTCTGAGCTCGTAATCTTTCGTCATTTCCTCCCACAGTTCGTCCTGGGAGACTTTGACAGGTCTTAGAGTCAGATTCCATCTGCGAGGGGGATAGGTGGAGGCGTGAGTCAAGATAGCCGGCATGGTGACGGCTGAAGTGATCTGATGTGGATGAATTGTAGAGATTGGTTCAGCCTGTGTATAGGATATGTCAAAGGTGCTCAGGTTGGCTTGTCTGATCAAATTTGTGTTGACTTCCTGTAGATGTGAAATGATTGATAAGACTTATGAGGAGCGAGAGTTGAAGTATGTATGCTGAGAGTCTCAAAGTGGAAGATGGAAGGAAGTCCTGCTCAGCAAGCTCAATTTATGCTACTTACCAAAACCGGTGGCGCTATATATATATCCAATTTTTCTTCTGAGTTTTTTGGTGGAGACCAAGCCCACACAGAAGTGGAATAAACTGGTGGAGCCAGTTGCTCACATAACTTTCGACCCACTTTTCTGGCCAAGCAATATATTGCGGATTGTTGTTGACACATGGATCAGGGCCTAATGGGGATGAAAGAGCCCAGGGGAGCATACTATGAGAAGAAAATTCTGTCTGCAGAGCGCCACCGGCTTGGAAAGCCTTACCAAAAGCGATATACAAAGAGTCATACATCAAATTTCAAGCAGCAATTGGAGATGACAGATGAAAGTTAGAAAAACTGGGACTTGTCTTTGAAAGTGAAATGAATATTCAAGTATGCACATGGAAGTATGCGGATCGTAGTTCTCATGACTCCCAATACCTTGGTACGGAGTGCGACCGTAATTCTCGTGTCCCAAATACTTGAATACAAAATCTCAGCTCCATTGAATAAGATTATGCATGCTTACGATGAGATCAAGAAAAATTGCAGAACGACGTCAATGAAATTGTTCAAGAGCAACTTGATTAGATCCCCTTTGTCGGTTACTAGTATTCATAGCGTAAAAGCAAACAATAACATATACAAGGTCGAGAGAAAATCTTACTCAGGCCTGCTCACATGTTGATGCTGATATAGTATCGATTTCTCATCCTTTGCTACGACAATGGGTGCCGGCCGTGGGGTCCCTTAAGGCCTCAACTTCCTTAAGAGTCTGGATGACCCTCAGGGAGACCACCGACATGCCCTTTATCCCAATCTTACGTTTGGGAAGCCTGGAAAATCCAAGACCTCATAGGTAGATTCATATGAGATCACGATTCCAATCCACAATTCCGCATCATTATCGTCCAAGAGAGATACTGCCGTGATGTCGTCCAGGTTTTGTGTGGCCTTCGCCAGGATACAGCGGGGCATCTAGGCCAAACTTGGGGTGCTGAGATGGCAAGCCCGCATTTGCAGATCCAAGCTTATCGGCTTGCAGGTTCTATAAGGCCTTTCTACCCAATTTACTCACCGGCAGCTCGTCAAAGGCGTCTCAGCAAGCCTCTTCTCAGTCAATCTTCCTTTGTAGAGGTACTACCTTATAGAGATTCCATGACCGCTGTCGATGTTGCTTTGTACATGCGGTAGGCACACGCCTGATGTCTTGTCTCGCGATTGGGTATCATATGACGCGTGAGATAGAGGTTTCAGTGATAGCCACATGCAACAAGGCCGACGGAGATCCCTCTAAAACAGGAAGTCATTCCTGCGGATGAGAATAGACAGTGGACCAAAGGAGGTGGAGATCTTGGAAGCTTGGAGATGTGAAAAGGCGCAAAGACGCACGCCCAGGACATCATATCGAGTGGTTGATCTGCACGCCAGGAACCTTGCCTACACTTTGAAGGCCCTTAGTGGAATAATCGAACACAGATACTGGCAGCAGGAACGGGGATTCCTCGTATAGGGGTCAAGGGAAGCGTTTAAGACAATATGTCAACCCGTTATCTCCATGCCTGGCATACTCTCGACTCCACCTACATCCGCCCAAAAGTCATCGAAGTCAACCCCTCGCTCCTCGAATTCTTCTTTGATCTTCTGTACTGCCTTCTTTTGTTTATCCGCAGTGAAAGGCCCTATCTGGCTCGTCTCGCTTTGGACAACCTCGATCCATCGGAAGAAGAGGTTCTCCTTCCCCATTAGAGTCAGTTTGTCTTTGATTAGTTGAAGCTTTTTCGTTCCCTCGTCACCAGAGCCTTCGCCATGATCCTTCCACACCTCCCATGACAGCCAGCCTGATTGCTCGGAGTATACCAATACCGTTGTCCTGAAATCCTCAACCCCATTTATACCCTCATCACACAGCTCATGAGCTCTCAGCATGCCCGTGAAGAATAGATCCCAGTTTTGGTCCAACATGAGGTAGCTCGTCTTGCTTTTCACCCAATTCATATTCACAGCCGGCAGGACCTTCTTTGCGAAGATCTCGCCTTCTCTTCCCTCGTCCAGCCACTGCTCTTTCACAGCATCCCTAAGTTCACCACTGCCATCCTCCTTGATGAAAAGCGGCACATCCCACCTCCGACTCCGTCTGATCACTATCTCCACATCCCGGAAACCAACCGATCTTCTCCAGCCAATTGGACTCGTCTCCCCGTTCATGCCTAAAAAGAAGCCCCAAGGCCATAGCCCAACGAATCTCACAAGCACGAAATCGCCCATGAACATTAGCACCCTCTCTCCAACGATTCTCAGCAAAGAAAATGCATCAGAGTTTTTCGTGTCGATCCTTGCTGGGCTGTCGTGACCGAGGATGGCCGCAAATATGGAGAAGTAGGTTGTACTTGCGAATTTGAGCCGGTAGAGGAGAAGGATGACAAGGAAGATATTGAGGATCAGAGGGACGGCGAAGATACGGCGCTTGAAGTCTCGCGGGTGTGAGTCAAGGGATGCGATATAGATATGGTTTGTGGAGAGCGTTAAGAGGAATTTCTGGAGCTTTTCTGGCGTTGCAGAGAACGGAGCCTGGATGAGAGAGGGAGGAGGTGCCTTGGATGTCCGGACTTTGATCTGAGGCTTAGAGCCATGCTTTGACTTCGCCATTCCTATGAAGGGAGCGCAAGGTGAAATGTATCACTGGTAGAGAGGCAATCTGCTAAGAACGCAGTGCGAGCAAATGGAAATCCAAATGATCTGCAACAGGGATGCTAAGGGAAACCTCTAAAGCATCGTGCCATGTCATCATGGCTCCATGGTCAACTTTTCCTCCGCAAGATGCTCAGGCACGATAATATACAGTCCCTGGTTGTACGTTTCCTCATTTGATAGACAAGATCACTTTGACGGAACCTCAAAGATGGCCACAGATCGAGACACGTCCCTTTACAACCTTACTGGTGCTTTGATATTTAGCACTTATGTAGTTTCTGCTCTTCTCCTAACCCTTCTGATATGCAGCAGCCTCAGGTCTCAATCCCAGAAATTATTCAAATTTGAGGGTGCGAAGCGGACTATCGATCTAGAAAGACGTCTCCAAATATTCTCTGCTTTATCCGTGTTGAGCTTCTCGACTCTATCGTATCACATGCTAAGCTACTTGATCCTTTCATATCAGAATTGGGCCAAAACAAACAACTTACTACTTCCCCAGCGAGTGCTGGGAGACGCCGGTCTTGTGGGTCTCAAGTATGAAAGAGTTGAGCTTCATATATGGGAATGGCTCACTTCTTCGACCCTCTTCCAAGACTTCGCAATGACAATATGTAATGACAGCGCTCGATTTTGGTGGACGCAGCAGGCTCTGCTAGTGTCTATGGCATGGAGTGTGTTTATGAGCTTTGAAGGTTTGCGTGTATCTCTATGAGCCAGGCTACTCGTTCTAATGACAGTAGGGCGGAAACGCAGCATACCCCATTTATGGGCATACGCATCCATCAGTCAGATCTTACCAGTTTCCTTCGCCCAGAATCTCTTCTTCCTAGCTATGCTGCTGAAACCTGTGTCGAATCCAAACCAACAAATATGGACGCCCACTCCAATAATTCAGCTTCTACCGCTGGTAGCGTACTATATCTTCGTACTCGCAGCTCCCTTTGTCGCAGGAACTGGCGCTTTCATAGGTGTTGTCATCTTGATCAGGCTGTTGCTCGTCGCCCCGTTGACTCTGCCTGCGATTGTGCCCAATGGAGGTGGACAGAGTTATCTCACCCCACGAAAAGCGAAATGGGCAGACGCCGGTCCTTTTCAATTCATCGGCATCTGCTCGGCCATGCTCTGGATCTTGCAGACCTTCGTGGCGCTCAAGAGTACTGGATTCGACCTCGGCAGGATATTGAATTCTCTCAACGACAACTCGGCTATCAGTGCTCTCGGGTATGATTATACCCTTAGCTTGGCCAGCTCCGGCACCTGGGCTCTTATTGTTGCGCAAGAGTTGGCATAGTATATACAGCATTTGGACCCTACCCTCTCTATGCTCCCACAATACTGATGCTATTCCATGAGGAAGGCGATCCAATGGAGCCTGATTATTTTACCACACACAATGATATCATAGAAGAGAAAATTCTTAATGGGTTGCACACCCATTGGTTTCGGCATTATTCTGGAGGGTCGAAAATGCGAGCGAGGAACTATCACGTTGGGTCCAGTCGCCTAGGAAAGGCGTTCAAACCGTACAACACGCCACCTTTGAGATCGATGCCATCCTAGTCGCCTGTATCTCTCCAATGCAGGTTATCTGCGACACTTTCGTAGCGTTCAGTGCCTGACACACGACGATGAACGTTACTGAGACATCAACGAAGAGGCTTGTCACACAGCTCAGCTCGAACGATATAGGGGTGGGTCGCCAAATCCATGCCAGTCGCCGACAAGAGTACGGTGAACGATGGCCCCTTTCGTAATGCACCGAAACCAGTGCACGTCTAAATTCCGCAACAATTTCAAATGTTCAGGATCTCGTGAGAATGATCATCCTTTTCTTCGAAGATCTAGAATCTGAGAAAGCTTCACATCGCCCTTTCCACCCCATCCGGCAACGCCGTTCTCTACCTCCGGTCTGACAGCTACATACCACGCCCAAGCTCTCCGATCGAGCTCATCACGTCCCAAGACGTGTGCCCACGATTCATACAGAAGATCTAACGCTTGCAGCAGGAGGCCGAGATTCCGCTCCTTCTCCGCCTTCAGAGCGGCCACTGACTTCTTCTTCGAAGATGGTTCGTCTGTAGCAGGGGCAACTGAGGCAAACGATTTAAGCAAATAGGCACGCGCAGACTCTGCAGCGTAAACCGGCAAACCTGAGCTGTTCGCACCCTGAGCGCCCGAGACCAGCGGACTGTTGGATGCGCGCAAAGCTTCAAGATCGAGTCCCCACAGAGCTGGTTCCCTGTCGACTTGCTCCTCCTGCTTCACCGTTTCTTGAGAATCCTCTGGCTTGGCTTCCTCAACCTTAGGGAGTTCCTTCCACTCGTAACCCCACCTCTTCATAATACTCACCTCCCGCCCCATGATTCGAATCTTCGGCTGTCCCTGACCCCAGCCTTCACCTTCGGCGCTGTTGCCCTTCTCAATCCCCAAACTGATAGCTTTGCTTTTGCTGTTCATACTGACGACGGCTTGAGCCAAGCTCAGGCGAGAGGAAAGAGGCTGGGAGGGCATGGTATATTTGAGCAGCGTCACAGCAAATGCCAAAACTAGGGGCGCTCGGTTGGTATGAAGGCTCACACCTGCCAGCTCCTGCTCGTCCGCTATGGATCCTGGGAGGGCGAGAGATTCTTCGATAGCAGAGGGTAAGAGAGATTCGCCTGTATTTGATTGCTTCTTGCGTCTGACTGGCGAGTCAGGAGCTGCATCTCCAGCTGCTCTCTTCTTCGTAGTCTTCTTTGCAGCGCTCAGTATCTGCTTTGATAGCTTCTCGTCCCCGAATATGGCCTGGATGGCTGGGAGAGGTGATTTCGCAAGTGTTTCCGAGCTGGGTGCATTATTAGAACTAGTCTTATCAAGATTTTAGGCGTATATTTGACAAACCTCGTCATGTTCGCTGCTTGTAGATCTTTCACCTTGCCCATCGCGGTAGGAAGGGGGACTTTGGCATCTTGCGCAAGAAAGCGGAGTAGCGCTTGGATCTCGGTTTTGGTGCTCATATTTCCTACGCAACCACAAAAACTTGGGTGGGGTCGATAAGTAGTGTGTGAGCGAATTCGCCTTGGGCTAAATGCTGAGCTCAACCCATGCCTGTTACGAGGCAGAAGCCAGGAAGTAGGGAGGCACAGAGGCAGCAGGCGGCTTCTAAGTCCGCTGTATTTCCGATATCTTAGCGGATGTCCTATCTCATCAATGACAGTGCCAAGACTATCACGTAGCACTTCTAACCCAAAGAGCTTAGCTGCCGGCCTGTTCCTTAGTATTGATTCTTTTTCCTGTCCAGAGCTGTAACTTAGTCTCCTTTGCCGGCATATATGGGCTGACCACGCTGCTTGCACTACGGCTTTGGCCTATGATGGCTCAGGAATCCAAGATCAAAGAGTTTCCGGACATCAGCACTAAACTCACAGCGCCTACCAAGAAGTCAGTCTTCGAGCGCCAGAAAGCTGAAGCTGAAGCCAAACGCCAGCGCGAGCAGGAAGAAACGGCGGCTGTATATGAGGATTTCATCAAGTCGTTTGATGACGATGATAGCAACGCACCACCTAAAGAACCTTCTTCAAGAGGAGGTGGCTTTAGCGACCGAGGAGGTATTGGAGGCCCTTCGAAGAGGCATTACTCTGGACCACCTGGTGCGTCTACTGGACGGGGTGGGCTAGGTGGAGGCAGGGGAAGCAGTGGTCCAGGCAGTCTGGGACCACCACCGTCTTCACTGTCACGAAAGAGAGCTCACGACGGATCTCAACCTACACAGAGGGAGGGCTTATTTGCTTTTGAAGACGCCACAACAGGGCCAGCGGATCCAAAGATTGCGTTGCAACATTCAGACGATGAAGGCACAGACAGTCGCGCGAGAATGCAAGATAGGGTTATTCCGAAGCCTACACTTCGCCTCTCCTCTTTACCTCCAGGAACGTCACCAGCAGCCATCAAGTCCGTCCTACCACCATCCCTGACAGTGGAAGGAGTCCGCATCGTACCTCCTTCTGGACCCGTTACAATGGAGCGTCGGTCTCTTTCAGCGGTGGTGACACTAGCGAAAGACACTCCTGCTCTGGACATCGATACTGCTGTGAGCGCACTTCAGAACAAATACATGGGACGGGGGTTCTACCTATCACTGTCACGGCACTTATCTTCAGCCTCGGTAAGCTTGGATACGCCATCTCTGGGACTTTCATCCACGTCGTCTTCACTCCCTTTTGGTGCACGAGCTGTGCCACCTCCAAATTTAGGTCGAGCGTATCCTGGTGGACATCGGGGTGGCTTTGCTCCACCTTCATCGTATACTCCTGCGCAATATAGAGGCGCTCCTCAAGTCCAAGTGAATGTGAATCCACCGTCCGATCTCAAGCAGCTCAAGCTTATACACAAGACATTGGAGGCTCTACTCACGCATGGTCCTGCATTCGAGGCTCTACTCATGAGTCGAAGGGAGGTTCAGGCAGAAGAGAAGTGGGCTTGGCTATGGGACTCGCGTAGTGTCGGTGGAGTTTACTATCGATGGCGAATTTGGGACGTCATTACGGGTGCAACAAGAAAAAAAGGACGCAATCTCTCGGCTGCTTCACAGCATGTCTTCCAAGGTGGAGCTGCCTGGGCCATGCCTGAGAGGGGTCTGCCATTTGAGTACACTACTCGTCTGGAAGAGTTTGTCTCGGACTCGGACTACGACTCGTCTCAAGACGAGGATTCTGGCGACGAAGGACGTCGAAGATACGCCCATCACCACGGGGGTGCACCTCCACCTGATGGCCTAAATCTGGATGACGATGACGTTTCCTACCTCAACCCTCTCCAAAAAGCCAAACTGACTCACCTCCTAGCCAGACTACCGACCACGAATGCAAAGCTGCGTCGAGGTGATGTTGCCCGGGTGACAGCCTTCGCGATCCAACACGCTGGTGAAGGGGCCGATGAGGTCGTTCAAATGATCACCTCCAATGTGCGGAAACCATTCTCGTTTACTAGTGCCAACGCCGATCGAAACTTATCAACGGAGAATAATCAAGCTGATGATTCACCCAACGAAGGCACTCCAAAGCCTGCAAATGCGACGACAGATGACGAGGATAGCAGCCCTGCAAAGCTAATAGGGCTCTATCTGATCTCAGACATACTCTCGTCGAGTTCCACAAGTGGCGTTCGTCATGCATGGCGTTATCGGCAATTATTTGAAGCCGCACTGAAGCGACAAAAGACCTTTGAGCATCTTGGTCGTGTCGACAAGCAGATGAAATGGGGGAAACTGCGAGCAGAAAAGTGGAAACGTAGTGTGCAGAGTCTTCTAGGGCTCTGGGAGGGATGGTGTGTCTTTCCCCAAGGGAGCCAAGAGTATTTCAGCGACGTCTTCAACAACCCACCTCTGACTAAGGAGGAAGAAGCAGCGGCTGCGGCCATTGAGAAGGAGAAACTAGAAAAAGAGAAGGCTAAGAGCCGGTGGAAGACCGTAGATGAGAAAGCAGCTGAAGCAGCAGCTCTGAGGTCCGAACAGGTAAACGAGGATGCTATGGAGCTGGACGACGTGGATGGTGTCCCACTCGTCGATGACGAGGAAGATTTGGATGGAGAATCTATGGATGACGAAAGCGTTGATGGGGAACCAATGCCTGACTCAGATGACGACGACGACAGTGGCGTCAAGCCGTCCACACAATCAGGACAGCAGCCAAGGATCGAGATGTCACGACGGGAGGCGTTAGCTGCATCAATTGCTTCCAAGCTAGGCAAGGCATCTGCTTCACATGAGCCTCAGAAGCCTCCATCCCCAACCACTGCGCGGAGGCGCCGTCCCAAGGCTGAGGATATGTTTGCAGTCTCAGACGATGAATAAGACTTACGGCATGGCATCAGATATGATGGAGATGTCTCATGGAGCGCGCGCTCGAGATCTACAGTTTAGATCCCACACAGTCAAAACCTGTTATCGTTGTCATTGGGGGATAGATTCATCTTGATACCCTGTATAACATATTCGAAAAGTTTCATTCCTTGCTGGAACACGAGAGTAGGTGTCGAAGCATGCGCTTTCTAGAATTGATACGCTGTGGTGTCGTGGATTACAGCAGCCTTTCCAAACTCGACTCATCTCCTTCAGCCATCAGTGTCGCCTCACGGCGCCATCTTGATCTTCTACTGATATTGGTTGACTCCTTATGCATGGTAGACAGAGTGATATTAGCAGCATTACGACGATATATGGCTGAGCGAGCTACTCAGTCCCTCTCATCCTCTCAACTTTCTCCCATTACCACTACAACTTCATCTTTTGTGCTTTGAATGATATGGCCATAATCATCATGCCAACCCTTTCATTCCATATTCAGCAGACACATCGAAGCCAGGGATTAGTCTCATCTCGGTTCGACCTTGTCGTATCGCTCTTTGTACTATGTACTTGGACTTGCTCTGGACCCCTCGGCGTAGTACAGTATGCTGATCTGCGGCTCCGTCGGTAACGTTTATGGCCCTTTACAGTGTCAAAGACTTGCCAAGACGTTTGTTGATAACAGAGGTCTATCGGCCGAGTAACAGGACTCGTCCAGGATCTCTATTCTCTTAATGGCGTATTTTAGAAAGCCGATTTATTCGGCGGAAATGAGAAGACTGAAACCGAGTCGAACGCCCTTCAGAAGACTAGGCATCATATCACAGAACATTGCCGTTTTCATATCCAAACGCTTCTGAGAAAGATGCAAAAGTAAAAGTATGGTCCTAGTTCATGTTACGGGACGATCTGGAAGCATAATCAGAGATGCTACGTTGAAGTTCAGATGGCGAGTTACACATCCCAGCCGTATGACAATATCTATTGTGTTGATATAAACATGTATTGCTCAGCCATTAATGTGCTCCTGCTGAGGGCAGTATAGAGCACCGGAGGGTTTATTTATTCGTAGGTTCTTACAAGGAAGCCGAAGGGATCAAACGAATCGAACGAAAAGGGTGCTCAGCTCTCGACTAGCGGACAGCAAGCATACATAGCCTTAAATATTTCGTCCCAAACCCAGCAAGTTTTCTTGGACGAAGTCAATTACTGACTAAATGAGGAGAACAGTATTGTTTGTGTTGAAATAGGGACGAGGCCACCTTCAACATATCGAGAAACGTCAGACGTGACTAGATCCGACAGCTTGGCTAGGAAGTTAAGAGCTCTATGCGAATGGTTAGGAATGTGGACGCAGCGGTTTACGGGGCTATATTGGACATACATGAAAGGCCTCCGAGTCATCTGCAGCGGTTAATTTCACAGGAGCCATCTATCTATACATACATACATACTAGCATACATACTACCTTAGCATACATCACAACAAAACTACGCCACAAGAAAACCTCAATCAACCACTTCCCATATACACCTCACTCCCACACCCCCCACCCAGACACCCACCCAAACTAACAAAACCCCCAAAAGCCATCCTTACCAACCATCCTAACCAGCTTACCAGCCATCCTTACCAGACACCCTCACCAGTAACCCCCTCCATCAACCTATCTCTCCTTCATACTCAACTCAACTCGACATTCGAGATACCCATTAACCATCCTCTAGTACAATACTTACAGCGAAAGCTATGAAAAAAACACCACTCATGACATTGACATTGGAAGCTATAAGATATACTATCGATTGAGGTGAGGGGAAGGATTTTGGGGTGAGTTAGCTAAGATACTTGCTTATTGTTCATGAAATAGAATAGTACTGTATGTAGTTATAGGGTAGTAGGGAATTGAATTGAATTGAATGCCTCGCATAACGGACTCGGAGAACAAAATTGAAATTGCAAATACTACCGTTACTATTCACCATCACCTTAATCGTAATCATAACCATCAACAGCCGAAAAGAACAGACACAACAGTCTCATACACTAAGCACCCAACCCCTCACTCCCACGCGGTATATATATACGTAAGGATCCTCGTTAGGTCGTACTCATGATCATGGAAGATTTTTGAATACAATCGATGAAACCCATTCAATTTCCCAATGATGACGAGATGAACCGTAAAGAATACGTAGGGGAGATTCGATGTCTGCGACTCATTCTGAGAACCACACTTAGTCCGTAGACATCATTGCAGCGGCGTGAACAGGTGTAGCCTGGATCTGGAAAATTCGTGTGGAATATGATACAAGAACTGAAGAACTTGCTATCGCTACCACCACCCGCTATAACAAATCAGTCTAATTATGCCTTTAAAGCTGAGAGCCTATGAACACGAAATGAAGAATAAGCCACAACAGTGCGATCTCGATCGATGCTCGGTCACCCCCAGTAGAAGATGCACCCACCAGCGCTCTCGCACAATGTTAGTAGCAACAAGCAGCACCAACACCGCGCTGCATGAACCCTAGAGATGCTGCGACAGAAATGAAATGCAACTCCGTATCCCTTGTCTTACGGCTCTTACACTCTCTTACAACAAGACTGCAGCAATGACGCCGGCGGCCAGGCCACCCACAGCGCCCTCAACCTTTTTACCTGCACTACTCTTCTTTGACGGTGCTGAGCTCGCAGCAGTAGCGCTGCCGCTGGAAGTGGAAGAGGCAGTCGAAGAAGGTGCGGCTGTGGATGCGGCGACAGCTTTGACGTCTGTGGGCATGAGGGTACCACATTTCTTGCAGGCCTCGGAGCCGGGGTTTGTTTGACGACAATTGGCGAATTCCTGGTTGCAGATGTGGTTGGGGAGAGTGTCAAGGTAGTCGGCAATGTTTGTAGGCATGGAGCCGTTGTTGCAAAGGCATTGGTAGCTCAAGTCCATCTAGGGATAATAATGTCAGTTAGATGGTACGGAGGGTGCTTTGAGCTGAAGAATAGGGTGAGGGAACCGAGGATGGGTGAGGCGATAGCTTGGAAAATAGAAGAACGGACTTACGCCAGAGCACAGGTTGAGCTTGAGATTGGCAGGTCCACCGCAGAGTAACGGGCAATTGGCTCTCTCGCCTTGACACCATTGATCTGTCGATCCCAGTCAGCATACGAGATACAACCAATGGAGACCTTTGAGCGGCATAACCTACTTCTCGTAGTCAAATCGACAGAGTTGGCATCGAAGCTGGAGGACGAGTTCTGCGCGACGGCAAAGGCGGCCAGGAAGGAAGTAAACAGGAGAGTGACGGACAGCATCTTGAGATATATGCGCTGCGGAGTATCTTAGATTGTAAGGTGAACGGCTGCAAGAGGAGCTATGTCAGACAGCTGATGCAGATTGACAATGCAGATTGTTCGAACGGTGTTGATGGGATGATGTGGAAGAGAGCAGAAGAAGATTGGAGACCGTGGACCAAGATCGGATAATTTGGCTCATGTGTTAGCGCGGTTTATAGCGCGGTTTCGGCCCACGCCAAGTCTCTAGGTTCTGAAGATTGAAGTAAGGAGGCACGGAGGTAGGCGCGGCTCCTGCAGGCCTATCTGTAACCGACCAAGCTGCATATTTATCCTACTTAGATGGGCATCCTCGTCTCATGGTGACATAGCAAAGGCTACTGATAGTGATTGATACCTTAACGAGAGTATCAAAACATCTCTAGACCGAAAATGATTGTATCTACCAGTTACGGCCATGTATGGAGTAGGTAGTTTACAGATCGAACATGTTCATGTGCATGCGCATGTGCATGATCCACCACCAATCCCACCAGATCTGATCCATGTACTGATGCATACCCGTGGGTATGATTCCGAAAAAGGCCTTGAAGCCTGGGTTAGTAAAGTCACCGACCTCGAACACAAAATAACATCGCACTCCGAACGTGCTAAACCGACAGGCAAATGCACAATCCAACACACTGCGCACTTCATAACTCCTCTTCCATTTCTTCAATCTTCGCAGCCTTGTCGGCCTCGTGCGTTCCAGATGATTCGCCGAAGGTGACTTTGTCCCGTGAGATGCTATCCAGCGAACTCCCAAACAAAGGCCGGTCCTGTGCTTCGGGTCCCGCTTTGCCCCCTCCTGCCTTATCCTGCTCGATTCTCCCTAGCACGTCACCGGAAGCACCCAGCAGTCCCAGCCCGAATTTAGATCTCAACGACTCCTCGTCAATGCCTGAAAGACTCGCCCTCTGTTTCTTCAATGGACTGCCGATCATGCCTTCATCAAGTGCTTTCGTAGATCCACCATCGTATGCGGTGCTAGGTAGAAGTGCTGGTGGATCGCTTGGAATATGCGGAGGAGTACATCCTGCTGTAGGTGTGTTCGAAGCAGGTGACGTTCGATGTGCCGGTGCTGGCGATGGAGAGTCTACGCCATCGGCGGAATGCTGCCGTTTCAGCTACCCTTTCGTCAGCATCTTTTTATCGATCACTTCGATGATTTACTTACTCTTATCTTCTGGAAACCCTGGGCCAGTTCAGCCTGGCGTTTTGCATCTTCGGGTGAAAGCACATCATTAGTATCTTGCATATCATCACCTTCGGTCTTGATGATGACTTCCTGCTTGACGTCTTGGTCTTCGTCGTCACTGTCACCATCGTCTTGTCTTCGCTTACCCGTCTCGCTCACAAATCCGTTGGACTTTGGTTCCTCGTTTGGATCTCTAAATTTTGAGAAGCCTGCAAGACCGTTCGGATTGAGAGGTTTCAAATTGGCAAAGTCGGCCTGCATTGATCTCCGCTTTCCATTTATCGTTGGAGCCTTGTCTTCAGGTTTGGGAGACGTTGCGAGTATACCCATCTTTTGAAGTTGCTCTGCTCGTGGTTAGTATAGTAAGGGGTACTGTATACGGAAAGACTTACTTGATCCACGATAGAGGAATGTGAAAACCGCAAAGGGTTTATCCGGCGGATCAATCCCAGTGACAGTTTGTGTACTAATCGACTTAGGATCTAATGATTTGGGCTGAGCAAAGCTTGTGGTATGATCCACCTCCTCGGATTCTCCCTCTGTCTTTGTCCGATCCTCAGCTCCTTTTCCCATTTCATCGTCGTCGTCATGTGCGTCAAATTGCGGGGAGTATTCTCCTCTCTTAATCTCTCCCGATGCAAGGACTCTGAAGAGCGCAATCTTGATCTGTCCCGTGGATTCGGGTACTGGATCATCGTCCGATTCTGTGTCTGACATGAATAGCTCATCCGAATCGGACATCTGCTCCAGTGGTGATTGATCGTCGGCTCCATAACGAAGCACGCCCTTTTCCGAACGATCTTTTCCACCCAGGAATGACGACTCTGCCTCTTCGTCGCTTTCTTTGCCGTGTTTCCTCCTTCGTCTCTTCTTCTCCAGTTTCAGTCTCCTTCTCTCAATCTTCGCAGCTGCATCCTTCCCCTCTAGATCAAGACCATTGAGCCATCGTTCCAAGCCCACCTCTCGAAACAGGAATTCCCGTTCTGCGAGACCTCCGCCTTCCGACTCGGCGATACCAACCCACCGAGAGTTGACCCACGTCTCTTCCCCCCTCCGTAGAAGTGTAGCTACCTCCTCTTTACCCCGTCCATCAAAGTAAATGTACGCTGCAATGGTCTCATTAGGCGACGTCGTTAGAGGTATATAAGGACCAATGACACTTCCATATCTGCCGCGTTCACCTGTAATGCTGGGAAGTCCGCTGACTATCCGAGGTCTAGGATATGGGTTGTCCGATGTAGGCTTGGGCTGCGAATACGGGACACTGAGCCCGGGTGTGAGAAGGGTGATGGATATGGCGAATGTCGACTGTTCGGGTTGATTGGAAAGAGAGTTATGAGGTACTTTGGCCGGTGGTACTGGAATGTAGGAGCTTATACGAGAAAATTTGGATTGTTTCTGTATGGAATACTCCGGCAGCGGGCCTTCTGGTGTGTGGATACTGACTGCCAGGCCTTTGAAGCAAGGCATCTCCAAGAACTTGTTTCCGCTCCGTCCAGGAATCTGCACTTTTTGGGGCGCTGCTGGTGTGAGTGAATGGGAGAAAGCAGGCGTTCAGGTCTCTCCCCACCCGACACTCGCCGGGTACGTGAAACCTTTGCTGCACCAGCTGCAACGGCCTGCAGGACAGCTTCCTTGAAAGAATACTCTCCAAGTCGTCTGGTATTTCAGCGATAGGGACAACCCGAGCCGTAGGGAGAGAGAAAATGCGGTGAAAATGGGTGGGGATGTACACAATTTGGGATGCTAAAGCTTAAGTGTCACCGCTCGAGTTTTGAAGGAGGACCGCATGATGTTCATTGCTAAGGTACTTAGTCAAGCACCAGAATGGGCAGCAGTCTAAACGATCAAAATATGTGATATGTGTTCAAAGGCTATGTAATGTCGTGGTTGGGCTTAGAACATTGAAGTGGAAGTGGCTGGACTTCCGAGCTAGGGCTGGAAGCTTCACCGAGAGCGCCTTGATCACGATTAAAACGAACAAGTCTTTGGGTGCATGTTATGAGCATATCATTGAATTTGTCATGTGAAACACGCGTTGGAACGCGGCACAAAAAGTTGCTGGAAGATTGGCAGTCTCTTTTCAAATTACTCCCTCGCTAGCCATGAGAGCATACAGAGCATGATAAGAAGCCGCAGAGAACTGAACGCCTTGCAAACGGTAACTATGTCCTGCAACCCAGACAACCGAACATCTCCCCAATCGATGGGTTCAACGTAGTCCTTCACGCCAACCATGTACCCCTTCGTCGTGCCCGTGACGTATATCCATGATTAGAGGAGATTGCAAACAAGTTCGGAAAATTCAGATCCTATGTCAATGACTCATCCACTCGCATTGGCACGATGGCCCACTCCCTGCTACCGCTCTTTTGCCCATAGCTCTCCTTCTGCTAGGAGAAGCTGTTGGTAGAGCACCATTCGTGGGTGGTCCACCAGATGCCTCTGGATGCTCATCCACCGGTTCGTCTTCGGTGAGCTGGATCTGGATGAGTTTTTGTGTTGCTGGATCTTTGAGGGGACCAGGCTGGTTATTGTCCAATATTTGCATCTGTTGGCAATACGGCTGAATAGAGCTATGGGTATTACGACGTTCTTCAATCTTCACCTTTTTCGGGTATGGTTGTTGATTCGCAGGCGCTTGTCGTTTGCCTCGCGGTGGACCATGGGATGCCGCACTTGTCGTTGCAGCGCTCGCGAGCGCTGTGGATTTGCTAGGGTTTTCATCGCTATCTTCGTATACGAAGATGAACCCTTCCAGGATAGTCTGCGGCCAGTAGCAGTACCAAGGTTTGTCGGCTGGTTTCGCAAACGAATTACTTGGCCAGTGAGAATCGATGGGGTATGAGTCGCGTTTAGGGAGGCTGGTAGCGTCACTAAAACCTTCTTCATCGTAAAACCAGCGTCTCATGAACGAACGTTTTGACCCTGGTAGACCACCTGGGAGGTCTGAATTGTGGACAATGACGGTCTTGTTGTATTGCTGCCAGAAGAAGTATGCGGCGCCCTTGTTGACGGCATCCCTGTCTTTATACAACATCAAATTGATCTCTCCGTTGAGTGCCGGAGGCTGTGCTCCATATCGTATAGGAGCGTTGGGTGGTTGAGGGTAGGACAACGATACAATGGGGTCATGTTGCCCTACCATGGAGACTTCCATGCTCAGCTGCGCACCGGTTGCGCAGTCCCAAGCTGATGCTTGGCCGCTGATGGTCAGACACGAATTTGTGGCTGTGGTAGGGTCATCCAAAGTGACCGCATAGGTTCCGGTCGGAAGGGGAGGGAGATTAGATGGGGGGGATGAGAGGGAGATCGCATTGGGAGGTGGACTCAGTTGGGTGACTGTAGCGGTAGGTGCACTATGATCGAATCAGTAATACAACACGATATCGGATAGAAGTAAGCTAACTTTGCCACAGCTGTCACTGTCTGAGCAGCTAGGGCGTCATCCGTGCCCTTTGCTCCATGTCTGTGTGTAACCACTCCTCCAATTACGCCACCGAGCAATACCGCGAGCACGACGATCACAACCATAATGGCGCAAAGCCAACATGATATGCCGCAGCATACCTTCCTTTCTCTCCTTTTTCGGACTCGCTCTTTCGAGTCTCCACTCTCTTCTTTAGGAGCAGCGCTATCAGAGGCAGCCGAGCTCAGCTGAGTCGAGCTATCACCGAACGGTGTAACAAGAGCAGCATCTCTCGGTTCCGGAGTGTCCAGGGTTTCTTGAAAATTTTCAACAGCTGGTAGTTGTGGTGGAGGTGGAGGATTCCTCCTATTGACGCTCCTAGTACTATTCATACTTTTAGGAGGGACACCATTGGCGTACCGACTGTACGGCGGAAGCTGTTCTGTGTAACCATCTGGCCCTATCAAGTCATCTACGTCTTCTCCATCTGGTCCAAGTCTTCTTTGATAATTGTGGTCTGAGCCGGGAAATCCTGCAGCGATTGGAGGGGCCATGCCGGCCACAACAGCTGCATCATCCTCCGGCACTGTGTTCTGCGTATACATGCCATATGGTTGTGTAGGTCCACTGGGCCCCATATATGATCTTTCTGGTTGTCTGATCACTGACGCTGTTGCTGCACTTGGAGTTCGGGTAAGGCCAATGTCCTGCGGATACATACCATACGGTTGACTGGGGCCCGTTGCACCTTCGTAGGGACTTTGCGCGCGGGGTGAAACAGATGTCGAACTGGTTCTGACTGAACGGTGTTGTGTGACCGCGCTATTCCCCGAGCCCGATACGGGAGTCATGCTTTGGGGATGGGGGGATAGAGATGCACGATCATCGAATTGAGACATGACTGAGCTGCCTCCATCGCTTCGTTGAGACAGCCTGCTTGTTCGTAACGATTCTGTGGGTGATTCGAGGTTGCTTAAAAAAGATATAGATCGCCGTGGTAAAGTTGACGTTGCATCATGACTACCATCTCTGCTCCCAACGGCTTTTTGATGATGATTGGTCAATTCGAACGGTTCCAACGCGAAGTCATCGCTGAAAATATCTGGATTCATAGAATGGATAGATGAACGGGTAGGTGAGAGTTCTGACAAGTTTGTTGATCGTCTTTGGGCCATTTTTCCAGAGTCCTCCTTAGCCGCAACAATCAGGGATTCGAGCCCCAGTTGATCCAAACGTCGGCGATAGAGCTTTACCAATTACAAAGCATTGAAGAAGCAATCGGTCTCCAAGCTTGACGGCGACTTCTGGCTTGTCGATACAAGGCATGGGTGGTTTGTGAAGGAAACACCGTCGCCAGGAGGTGCGAAACTGCGAATGCAGAAGCGCCAAGGGTCGGCTCTCGTTTTCAGTTGGCGAAACCCCTTCGAATGGGCGGCTCCCGCTTCGAACTGCACCACACAGACGAAGAGCAGCGGGCCGTTTCATGCTATGTACGGTTGGTTTCGCTGATTTCAACATGGCAAATATACTGTTCTATCATTCTATGCAGTCGTAAGCTCCATGCAAAGTCTAGAGAATCTATGAGACTGCCATTCCTCGGCATGAAGAAAATGGTAATTAAGTATCAATCTTTCGTGCTCTCCCCAGACCACGAACGACTGCCTGATATCCTGTCTATGCTGAACACATTATGAGGACTACATGTTGGGCCGAAGAAATCAGGGGATATTTCCCATCAACTCTTGGGCCACAATGTGGAAGACAAGAAGTAGCAAAGCAATGCATAAGTCGACCATGATTGACTAAGCCTTGATCTCATATTTACGTTTGAACATCTCGTCGATCTCTGTGAGGTAATATGTTCCTTTAGCGATGGTTTCTGGATTGCCCTTGGGAATGTAACCCTTCTGAAGATGAGCTTTCTCACGCAGCACGCACATCTGTGAACAGTCAGCATCACAGATCCTCGAGTACCATCAAGTATACACTGACCTCATCATACGTCTCGGGAGGCACTGTTGTCCTAGCGTCAAGTCGCTCGTGAAGATTCACTGTCTTCACCATGGTGCTAATGTCGCCTGTAACCCTCATGGAAAAGAAGGAGCTCGCGAGGCCACTTCCGTAGCTGAAGATACCAACTCGCCTTCCTTTGAATTGCTCTGCGGAGACGTTGCTAAGCAGACTGACCAGCGAGCCGTACACACTAGCGCAGTACATATTGCCACACATTGTTGGCACTTGAATACTGGGCTGCACTCTGGCTTGAAATTGCTTCTTGCTGAGTGCCATGAATGTCTTTTCTACGGTCTTGTCACTCAACGAGGTTTTGTAATCCATTTCGCGCAGCTCTTTTGGGACCGACTCAAAAGCAGAGTTGTCGGGGTCGGCGCGGTAATCGTTATACAGCATGCGAGCATAGGACTTAGCGACCAGCTTGCAAGTCGGAGAGTGGAAAAGCACGTGGTCAAAACGATCAAGTGGCGTTTTTGCATCCTCGGTTGTATCATGAACACCATTCGTAGCCCCAGTTTTCTGCAGCGACGCTTCGCGAGCGTTGTATGCCTGGTAGCAAGCGTCAACAGCTTCGGTGTAGCACGTGACCGAAAAGTGGCCGTCAACGACAGGGTATTCGGAAGTAAGATCGGGTTTGTAAAAATCATAGGCGTGCTGCATGTAAGTACCGCGCTTGCCTGGTTCGAAAGCGAGAGGTGCGTCGGGGCCAATCAGCATAGCGACACATCCTGCACCTCCGGTCGGACGAGCATTGCCCTTCTTGTAGAGTGCGATATCTCCAGTACATACGATAGCGTCGCGTCCGTCCCATGCAGACGACTCTACCCAATTGATAGCGTTGAGCAAGGCGTTCGTGCCACCGTAACAAGCGTTCACAGTGTCCACTCCCTCGATATTCGTGTTGCCAGAATCTTGGAATAACTGCATTAAAACTGACTTTACCGACTTCGACTTGTCCAGGAGGGTTTCTGTGCCGACCTCAAGGCGCCCAATTGACTTGGGGTCTATGGAGTATTTGCGGAGGAGAGAAGAAACAGTTGTGAGGGCGAAAGAATAGATATCTGGTGGACTCGATGATCAGCCCAGTACTTCTCCAATGTGTCCTATCTCCGGTCACCTTCTCTATCATCGCAAAAGCTCATCTTGGTCTGCCCAAGACCAATTGTATATTTCCCCTGGCTGACGCCATCAAATTTCTCCAGTTCCGCTTGATCAACACACTGCAGTGATTCGGTCAGCGCCAAGTTGCTTGTAGCGGATGCAGTTGCAAGCTGACTGTCAGAACATACTTGGCTTGGGAAATAGATCTCAATGGCTTTGATACCAATATTTTGAGGTCGGTTTGCCATTATGAACGAAGGAGTGATTTCCTCAATAAGCTCAACCTTGGTGTGCGGCGAATATGAAATAGAAGAAAGGAGGTGCTGTGTCCCAGTCAGAGGGCCTTCCACACTATATAATATGCGAGGATGGAGTCAGGGAACAAGAGAGGAGTTGACGTCTGCGGGTGCTATTCTATGTGATACCAGCCTAGAGATTCTAGGAACGAGCTCACCCGACGGATTCCTCAATTCTGCTTCGCCCGCGGTCCACGCGGCCCTAAATTAAGGTACAAGGACCCACTTAAGCTAGCTGCACGGTTCAATTCTGCATGCTGCACCCCACTATCTAAGCTGGCTATCACAACAAGTAGGTAAGCTGCCGTCCCAAACATTCTCCCATCGCGACGCAATAATGACAGGCTTTAGGGAAACCCTGTTGCAGACTTGAATGTGGAACTACTCAAGCTCCATGTCTACTGCAACTTATATCGAATCTTGGTCCGAGTGATTGACGAGACATTTGGCCTGAACCGTTGGCAAAGATTACAGCCAGCCGCCGAACTTCGTGCCTCCATCATTCATCAGATGCCAACAAATGTCGCGGACCAAGCGACTCATCTTGACTTTTGATGGATTTGGCACTTTATTCACTCCACGAGAGCCAATTGCCAAATCCTATGCAGACGCCGCTAGGAAATATGGACTGTCGGGCTTTACAGACGATGAGATTGGTTCGTCCTTTCGAGAGGCTTATAAGTGCCAGAGCAACATTGCTCCTAATTATGGCAAGAGGGTGGGCTTGAACGCTGTCCAATGGTGGTCACAAGTAAGGTACCCTTCTCGTCTGATTTCCTCCTGTTTTCCGTACCTATATTACATTATGAATGAATATTCCTGACAAGGCCCTCCCTACTTGAACGCTCACTTGCCCATCCTGCTCCTTGCCCGGAATAACACGCTCACGCCGCGCCGGGCGCCTGTTAGGTCATTGATTCAACATTACGTCCTTACACTCAATCTACCGCCTTGCCATTGCAATTGACACTAGATCTTTGGAATCGCTTTAGCTCTTCTGAAGGCTATATATTATATCCCGATGTCCTACCCGTCTTTCGGGACTTGCGAACATTAAAAAAATTCGCGCGAAGCGGGTCGATCGCAACGCAGATCAGCGTTGGTATTGTCACGAACTCAGATGGCCGGGTACCTTCCGTTTTGTCAAGTCTTGGCTTGAAGGTCGGCTCTTTGAGGTATGGGATGGATCCAGCTGGTATAGATCCTGCGTTGAATGGCATTGAGCTATCAGATGTTGACTTCGTCATATCGAGCTATGATGTCGGTCATGAGAAGCCTTCTCGCAAGATATATGATGCCGCGAAAGATCTTGGAAGGCTTGGGGATGCTCAAACTGAGCATGAGAGGTATGTGCACGTGGGAGATGACTTGGGCGAGGACCTCGAGGGCGCTCTACAAGCCGGATGGAAAGGACTCCTACTAGAGCGTGAGGGCAGGTTTGCCCCGTGGAGGCCAGGAATCACAGAAAACTGCATATCAAGCCTTCTGGGACTAATATATCGCATACGGCCGGAATGGGGAAGTTGATCACCTGGAAATTAAGCGATTGAAAAGGGATACAGTAAGAGAGCAGGCACGGCGGGAGGCAGGGCACTAGTAAGGTATGTATAAGGGCGCAATGGACGAAGTTCTTCAAATGTCGTGGGCATGACGGCCATTAGAGGAAACTCCCAATACCATTCTCCGCGTCTGCGACTGTCTATGTTTACGATCAACCCCAGGAGTCTCAATATCTAATCAGGACGGCTTAAGTGAAGGGGCAGATTTTCCTGCAGCCAATACCGCAACAGCTCCTACACCTCATAAAGAAAGCATCACCAATCAGAACCTCGGGAGTATGTGAACATGTTTACCTCCTCCAAGTCCGATAATGAAGTTTTCGCTTTATCGGACATTCAGATCCACTAGCACTACGACTGAGACCGCGCAACGTACGATACGTCGCCTTGGTCTGTCGCGTTGGGAGCTTTTCCCTATCGCGAGCTACCGCATGGGCCAAACGGGACAATCTTATCTAGATAAGATAAGGCCATCTTAGTGTCCTTCATTACAATAGCCGAGGTAACATCTCGATGACGTGGGAATGTTTCAATCAATACCGATCTTCTCTTGTACACTATCATGTTCTTTTTGTTCCATTAGTTTTTCCTTAACATTCTGCGTTCCACACTCCATCATGGACGCATCACCAGCGGGTATAGCCCGTCTCGTAATACCAAAAGTTCCCTTTCTGTTCAAAACAGCCGTGTGGCATTCGCTCTGGCTCTCCCCAACGTCGTCGAAGTGGGATCTCAAGACCGAGTTGATTATCAGAATGCTCAGATCCATTCTGGATTCGCCGGAACCTACTCCCCTTTCCAAACAGCAGAAGGCATCTTTGAAAGATCCGGGCATCAAGGGCAAGATGTGGGTCAGCAAAGCCACATTCCCGTCACCAGAGACAGACGACGTGCGGAAGCTACTGCTCAGCGCTGTGGAGGATCTGAAAGAAGATGGAAACATATACACGCCTCCTGAGCTTGCTCCAGTTGAGGCAGAATGGACGGGATATCGCGCCAACGTTGATGCCAATCGGCCTCGCCTTGATCTGTCCGAGGCCCAGCATTATGAAAGACTCATGTCGGAAGTCAGCAGCGATGTCACAATACTATACCTCCATGGCGGCGCCCATTTCATGATGGACCCAACCTCACATCGCATCCCTGTCTCGCATCTTGCCCATCTCACCCACGGCCGCTGCCTCTCCCTTCGATACAGATTGGCCCCTCAGCATGCTTTCCCCTCTGCCCTCCTCGACGCTCTGGTCGCCTACCTCTCCCTTCTCTACCCGCCAGAAGGCTCATATCATACCCCTGTCCCAGCCTCCCATGTAGTCTTTGGGGGGGACTCTGCAGGTGGAAACCTCTGTCTCTCACTGTTACAACTTCTTCTTCAAATCAACCGCTCACCTTCGTCGCCGAAAACCATTCCCTTCCACAACCACACCATTACCCTGCCCATACCTCTACCCGCTGGCTGCGCAACAATAGGCGCATGGATGGACCTGACTCGCTCGATGCCCTCGACAGTCGCCAATGCTCGGTACGACTACCTTCCACCACCTATAAGCAGGGAACAGGCCTCCACGTTCCCACGCTGCGAAATTTGGCCTACAGATCCACCAAGAGGAGATTTGTACTGCGATACCACCACGTTATGTCACCCGTTGGTCTCTCCGCTAGCAGCGCAAGACTGGCGCGGATGTTGTCCGCTCTGGTTCTCCTACGGCGAAGAGATGCTCGCGGACGAGACCCGATGCGTTGCTGCGAAGGCGGCGAAGCAAGGCGTGCGAGTGGTGTCAGAGCAGTGGGAGGCGATGCCGCATTGTTTCCCGATGATACTGCTGGGCAGCCCCATGAGTAAGAGGTGTTTTAAGGATTGGACGGAATTCTACATGCAAGTTGTCAAGGGTGAAGAGGTGAAGACTCGGGGACTGTGGTTTCAGGCGAAGACGCAGGTGGAGACGGGGGTGGATGTTGAGGACTTGGCGAATGTTGCGGATGAAGAGGTGAAGAGGCGGATGGATAGTGCGAGGGAGGCGAGACATTTGGGGGAGGAGGGCGAGGCGAAGATGATGCCGAAGCTGTAGATAGACATGATGGGATTGGTGTAGAGTATAACAGCCATGCATTCTCATAATGAGCGTACATAGATAGACTGATATGAATAGAAGGTCATTAGATGATGCATCGTAACGACCTATCTATAATTTTACTATGGTGTCCACCATATCCCCCTGGATACGTAGAACAAACATTCACTCCACATCATGCCGAAGCAAGCTAATGGAAATGATGGAAACAGCAAAGGCAATCTGACCCGTCAGCTTTTCGAGAGCCGAATCCGTATTGTTAAGAAAATGGCATACAGTTATACCGTCCCCATGGATCAGAATGGGAATGAAACGATGGTAGTCTCGCGGAGTATGGGTCGACCTGAAACCTCAAACATAATTCTGACAGCTTTTCCAAGGACGGGGGACGATTCAGCTCCTTTTCTTCTTGCTTCGACATTACTGTAAGTTCTTCCTCGCCTTAGAGAGCATACGCTATGTCTCTCGTGCGAGGTGCATTTTCGATGCCATGTCTTGGAACTTGTCGCTCGGTTTGTTCATTGTTTACGTGCAATGAGGGTTGGTATATCGTCTAAGCCCACAGTCATATGGGCTATAATCCTGAGAGGACAGGCCTTACAACAAGGAGCCTAGTCTTTTCGTCATCGGATAGTATGAGTCGTTCCCAGCGCTCTGTAAATCAACCATTATGCCAGTCGCAATTACATGTGCGTCCTTCATCCATCGACATCCCAATCACGCATCAACGATACTATTATCTCGCAAGGTCAGCATATATAGTCACAGAATAAATACACGGTGTAGCAGCGAAGGTGTGGAGTTTGGTCAGACTGTTGAGCTTGAATATTGGTTTGTGACTTCATGGTGCATCAGAAGTTATCGTTTAGAAGTAGAAGTCATCATGAAACGTAGAGGCTTTCTTTGAAAGGGGGCAGAACTTACCGGAGGACGAGTAGCTACTGTTTGTTCTGACCTTTAGCACGTCGGTATTGCTGTCTGACTAGATACCACTTCATGATGACACATGGTCATGTGCGAGGTTCATGATAATGATAGAGGACGGACAGGAGAGCTTTTCGTTGAGGGGCAGAAAAAGAAGCGCGGAACGTTGCCGCCTTGGCATCGATGCGTCGAGATATGCCGTCTAGGCCACCAATACCCCACCAAGGACATAATCAGGAGCGAAGTGACGTTGGAAGTCTTATCCCGATCTGCTGTCTGCTCACTTTAGCTCCTCGGAGACCGTCCAAAATGGCTGGTGAGTGTTGCTCCTCTATCATAACGAAACACCTATAACCAGCGTTGCGCCTAGTCGTGGTCGTTGTGTACGAAGTTTTTGGAGCCTCGAGCTGACGATCCCTTTCAGACTTTGCCAGTATCGCCAGTAAGCTTCTGACCCGATAGGAAGCCGCTCCTCCTATTCTTGAGTCCCTTTTCAAGGAGAGAGCTGAGCAATCCGCAGAGCAATTCACCGAATTCTATTATGCCACCTTCGATCAGGATCGGAAGAACCTCGCTGCTCTCTATGTAGGTACACGATCTTCAATGAACATGTTTACTGCGGTCACTAACCCTGCAATTACTATAGCGCGATACCTCTATGCTCACTTTCGAGACAGCTGCTGTACAAGGCGTCACCGGCATTATCGAGAAGCTAACAGTAAACCCAAAGAACCGTCAAACCCTCTCCCCTTCGCTAACATCTATCCAAGAGTCTACCTTTCGAAAAAGTCGCACACAAAGTCTCCACTCTCGATGCACAACCTTCGAACGAGACTGGAGGCATAATAGTCATGGTCACAGGGGCGTTGCAGGTATGCAGGGCTACAAAATCGGACCCAAGATGACGATTTGAATATTCTAACGGGTCATATAGGTGGATGACCAAGAACAGCCTATGAATTATACTCAGGTCTTCCAGCTGATACCGGAGGGTGGCAGCTATTATGTGTTCAACGATGTCTTCAAATTAATTTACGGTTAACAAACAAGATCGACAACAAATTGAGACTTAGCGGATGCTTGAATACTATGGCGTTGAATAAATGGCAGCATAGGCCGTGTTTGGAAGTCAGCCAGCTACAGGGAAAGGTTGACTTGTTATTCAGCGGCAGATAGACCATCAGGGATCAATCACGTTCTCCGAATTCTGGGTACTGAAGCGCTTCGTTACATCTACCGAGTCGCCATCTCAGCCATTGCATGTTCATAGGAGACTGTCTATTGCCTCGCACCACGACAACTGTGGCTTGGGGCTGGCGACTGACGCAGCTTTCGCAGGCAACAGCAATTCAATGAAGTAGCTATCCAGCGCAGCCACACGAAACAGTGCGTCCGTATAAGGTATTACCAGAAAACAGGGATAAGCATTGACTACTGCCGAGACTTTCATGTGGTTGTTTGTAAAGACCCTTTTAGTTACGTAGTACAGCTGCGGAAGTTCTTGCCAAGCCTGAAAGGGACTGAAGCCGGGACAAATTCTTGTCGACGACGAAGCAACTATCAGGCAGTATTATACCCAATCCCAATCACCAACCGTTCTAAGCATAACAGTACTGTCTCAACCGATATACATCGTCCTTTGCGGTACGATTATCACAAACTTTGCCCGCACTACACAATTTCCTTTCTCCTTGCCCAAGAAACGAACAACATCAGAGCCAGTCCCTATCCTCCTGCGGGCGGACTTCGACCAGCAGTGACAGCAACATCAACAGAACCGAACTCAGGACGAGTGGCCTGGGCGTGCTACAATGACGCTCTCGGAGGAGCTGAGGTCGCGCAATTTTAGTAAGTAGAACATCAGAGCTTCAAGTGTATAGCTTTACTGACGTCTTGCTTGCCTTAGGTATCTATGGTCAATGGTCAGTACATTGGTTCCTTTATGATTTCCTTGCGATCCACGCTTCTCCCGTGCATGGCGACTGCGACTATCCAAAGTGAGAGGTTACCCGGATAGGTTTGAAGATATTCGAGCTAGATATGGACACCTATCATTAGGAATACCCATTGGGAAGACAAATATCTGCAGGTGGACGCCAGACAGCCTTAGTGCAAATTTATTGATGGGAGCGAACAATCTGCACATTGGCTGGAGCTGACGCCTCTTTACAGGATGGGAGTACTATGCATATTTCTGTGCACCGCGCTAGGAATATCCCATCTTCTCCACCTCACTATTCTTTTCTTATTCGGGATGCTATGCTTGCAAGTCGTCCCAGCCTTTAGAACGATGAGGCTGAACAGCTAATGGTAAATCCAGACTCTCGGGTCTCACCCTCATATTCGTCGAAGTTCCGCTTCTTCTCCGCGTCTGTCCGACGTCTCCCACATTTGACACCTTCATCCGACGGTTCACTACGAACTACATGCGCTCAGCTATATACGGAGTCATGAGCGTGATCCAGTGGGTCAGCATCGTTGGGGGTCCGACGAGCTTGATCGCTGCCGCAATTGTGTTGCTACTTGCCTCTGTTTGTTATCTCATCGCCGGGCTCAAGGGACAAGGGTTCGTTGGAAGCAAGACATTAGGTGGACAGGGTGTCGCACAGATGATTGTCTGAGGGTTGAGAAACAATCGAGTCACCCAAACAGTGGATTCGGTGGGAGCGTGAACAAGGGCTTGTATGCAAGAGAGGCAAGGTTTGGACTGTACTGAAGGAAGGGAAAGAGGATATCCACAGAGGGACTGTTAATGTCCTCTCGCAACAGGGTCAAGGCGTTCTGGAAGCGATATGTGTATTTCTAGATCTACGTCTCTGGAACCCCTACAATTCGAGCTTGGAGGAACAGCGATTATTCTTCGCAGCATGCAATCCAAGGCAGTATTTTCGAGCAGCATTATGCAGCGGGACAAACGAAGGCCTGTGGGCTGTAGAGCCTCAAATAGCGAATCATTCATTAAATAGAACTTCGCTTCAGGAGATATGCTGCAAGGCATGCAAGTTTTTCTCCCACCTAAGGTACCTTATCCTTGATTTATACTCGAGAAGGTGCGGAGCACCACTCCCTAACAGCCATGGGCGAGTCGAGGCTTCACCCTACAGGGTAACTACTGCCGGGCATTGGGCGGCTTGTCTAGCGCCGGTCATTCATCTCTGGTAAGGTACTTTAGATGGATTGGATACCCCCACATATTGTACATCCACTGCTTTCTTCGCATGTTTCGATACGCTTGACCTTTCCTTTGTCATTCGCAGATTGCCAATCGATTACAATACACTGAGTTGTAAGTTGATATGTCTGTCTTCATGCTTGACTGTTTGGAAGATTCCCTCGCTTCGAGCATGAAGGTACTGGAAGGGAGGTTGTCACATGTTGTACATACACCTTGACTGCGTTCCACCATTCAATGAACCTGTCGTCAACTCGCTGATAGGCTCTTTGCTTGCTCGCACCTTGTCTTTGAGCTTGAAGATCAAGCGGAAGCTGTACAATGAAGCTTGTCTACTTCCAGGCGGACTTCTGCTGGTTGCAGGTCAACTGACTCTGAACGCACAGCAGGCATCAAAGCAATAATACTGCAATTATGTCGGTTCCACAGATACCTCCTCGTCCTAATCGAGTACAACAACAGCATCCCACCATGGCTCCTTCCGACATCCCTAAGATGCCCCCAAGACCCGCGCAACGTCGAAATCCGGAGCGCTCCCAATCTCCAAACCGAGACCACTTTCCCCGCTCCCCCTTTAACGAGCTTCCCACAGGCATGAGCATTGGCAATAGGGGCGGAAGCATATATGGCAGCAACAGTCAGAATACATCGAGCTCCCGCCTGGACCTACCCCAGCGCCCACCAAGTGTGTCACTGCCTTCAATAGGGCAGGAGGGCAACGAGTATGGCGATATCGACAATAAGCCAGCTGTCCAGGATTCGGAGCCAGAAAGCAATGGCAACGAGCCACAAGAGACAAGGAACGTCAGCAGTGATCTACCACTACACGCTCCAAGACCCTCTTTTTCAAATTCCAACGCAAAAGCAAGAGTTTCCGCTGTTACTCGCACTGACTCGAGTCAGGCAGCTGCAGCTGGTATCGGTAAACCTTCGACGCCACTGGACGATAAGAATCCACAGGATCGTCCTCTAAAGGGCAAAGTCTCCTTCCAAACAGTCTCATCTGCCTCCACTGAGCGTCCTGCTTCTGAACAAGCTGAGGACGAACACGGCATTCCGGAGATTGGCCAGCGCGTGCCAATGTATCCAGATGCTGGAGATGTCCAAGCTCCCTCTCCATCGCCTTTCCAGCAGACCTTTCCCGCAGGCGTCGGCTTCCACAACTCTGGAGCACAGAAACCCTCCAAACACCATCGTCGGACTCCTAGCGGTAGAGAGATCTTGCCGCCCGGTAGCTACGGAATGCATGGGCATGGTCTTGCGTCGGGCGATCAATTCGAGAGGTCCTGGTATGAGAAGCATCCAGAGGCTTTAGAGAAGGAAGAGGGAGGCCAGTATGGACCTGGGATTGGGAGTGATAGAGGCGAGTGGGCACTAAGTAGCGACGATTTGAACAAGTTGGTTCGAGAGACTTCAAGTATGGCCTCGCATATTCCAATTTTCAAGCCAAGGTTCTAGTGCAATTACTAACATAGTTGGCACAGAATCAAACCCAAACACTCCCGGACTTCCAAAGGATGAAATCGGCTGGAAGGCCAGCGAGGAATACGCCTCTCGACTGAACACTCCAATGTCTGCGACTTTCCACAAACCATTGCACTCAAACCATTCGCAACCTCATGTCGAATCTCCTTTGCGCAAGGCCAGCTTTCCCGTTGACCCTGATACCCACTACGGGCTCGAAAAGCAAATGTCTCATACCTCTTCTCGTTTGTCATCTGAGAATGCCTTGGATAGTGAAACCGAAGATGACGAGATCCAAATGGCCCCTTCAACAGCCCGGAAAACTAGAGTCCAAGGCAATGGCTATAATCTGTCAGCAGAAGACCTTGGCTTGCAGGGTGACGGTAGCGAGGAGGAGCGTGTACATGAAGTCCCAATTCTCGCTGCGGACGAGGTAGCCCGAACACCCGGAGCTGAGTACATGCAACCTGCTGTATCCCCAGCGCAGGAACGAAGGGGAAGTGGCTACTACTCTGGCTACGACTCAGAACATCCAGGCGGTATCAGGTTTAGTAGCCGCTCCGGCAGCGCGTCCAACAGTCGCCCAACCAGTCGGCCGGGCAGTGTTCATGGACTCGCAGGGCTTTCAAGATTCTCGACGCATGATGATGAGCATGACAACATGCATACGCCGCTGGAAGACGTAGATGAATACGAGCCGCTATTCCCAGATGAAGAGGGCAACAAGGAGCGTAGACCAGTCACTGCCGCAGATCGACTTCGACTTCGTGAACAGATGAAAAGATTCCCCAGTAAAGACATCTGGGAAGATACTCCAGACAGTGCTCAACTCCAGGCAAGTGTCGATACTCCAGAGCCAACCGGTGAGCAGATTGATCCAACTTCGAAGGCGCCTGCCGCTGTGTTTGAGACTCCCGAGCAAGAGAGCGCTCGCAAAGGCGAGGTTAGCGAGGACGAGAAGGCCAAGCTCATACCGCGCGAGGAGCGGCTTGCGAAGTCAAATTTCAAACCTCACATTCGTAATGGAATGACCAGGCCCGACTTAGCACAAAGGTTTCCTAGCAGAGACATCTGGGAGGACTCGCCAGATAGTTCTCGTTTAGAGACTACTGTAGGAGCGTCGCCACTGAATGACCTGAGAAGCCCAACAGATGCAGGTCTGGAAGCTGGTGCGGTAGTAAACACTTCTGGAGCGCCAAGTCAAGGTATACTCTCTGGGGAGCAGCCCCGAGACAATGCTACTGTTGGTGCTGCCGTAGCAAAGCCAATGATTCCTCCAAGACCAGGCAAAGACAAAGCACCAATGGAGGATCTCGGTGCCCAACCTCCATCGATTCCAGCTCGCCCGCCAAGGAGACTCCATCAAGTTCCTCCTGCCGATTCGCAGGCTCCTACTGCGCCTTCTAAGGTTTCGGAGACGGCCACCGAGAACAAAGAGCTATCTCCCTTTGAACCTCGGAAGGGACCAACCCTGCCAGATCGGCCAAAGCCACAGGTGCCAGCCCGTCCTGCTAAGCCCGTGGGTCGTGAATCTTCGGACACAGTCCCGCTGTCGAAGGTTACATCGATCTCGTCTATAGGTAGTGACGGCGTCAATGATAAGGATATCACCGCTCCGCCAGGAGCACCCAAGCCTAAGCCTACAGTGCCCGCGAGACCCACAGGGAGCAAAATAGCATCACTAAAGGCTGGCTTTCTATCAGATCTGGACTCACGACTAAAGCTCGGTCCGCAAGGACCAAAGCCGCAAGAAAAAGCGGAACCCGAAATGGAGGCAGAAAAAGCACCTTTGGCGGATGCCAGGAAAGGACGAGCCAAGGGTCCAACGAGAAGGAAGCCTGTAGCTCCTACCACTGAGGCTGCAGCCGCATCAGCGGAGCGAGAAGGCGACGGCGCTGCACGGAAATGGCGCATTCAGGAGCCATGGACTGTGTGGCAGCATGATGGTACCCTGAAGGTTGGACATAAACGACCATCTGCTCCCAAGGCAGAAGCGGTGGCGCCCGAGGAGCCTTCTCAGACCGACGGAACCGATGACGTTAAGGATATACAACAAGACAAAGTAATAGCTGAAGAATCAAACATGGCCGCCCATTCATTAACAGAAGGGAAACTCAAGACATCAGGAGCGGATCATTCAATGCCAGCGGAAACGATAGCGAATCCATTGAGTAAGGAGCACCGCAACGAGCCAACTCCAGACTCTGCGTCACCCGCAACCGTCGATGCGCCAACGGAGACGCAGATCCAGAGTCAGGTGGGAGAAACAAACGTGTCGACGGATCATGTTTTAGAAACAACAGAGCAGCCGCCCACCACCACGAATGAATAGGGGTAGACGAGTGCTGTGAGAAACAACCGCGCTCCCGGAGAAGAAGACAACCCAAGGTCTTGGTATTCGGTAATGAGTGTAGTATGAAGAGGGAGTGAGTCTATTGAAGCATAATCAAAAGTTCAAGAACATAGTACAGCAGGTTAGCTTATCCATCTAAGCACGCTATTTTTTATCTCTAAGCATTGTCTGAGTAATAGCTTGTATTAATTTGTGACGCCCGGTATATGGCATTACCTTGAATAGAATACCTGTAATTCTCATTGAAACGGCCTTGATTGGCTGGCACAGCTGGTAGCCACAGCCGAGGCTGAAGTGGGATGGTGGGTGAATGGAAAATCGACGAACAAACTTATGCCCTCCACTGCAACTGTCTGCAATGCGGTCGTCCATGTTGGCAACGACCGCAGAGATGGCGACCAAAGTACCAACCTCGAATCTGGCTAGGAGAGGTCTTGTCTACTCTAATTTACCCATTCCATGTACTAGACGATCGTATTCACAATATCCTCCGGCGCGCCGGCGGTGCCTTTTCCAACGGTCGGGCCCCACTTACATTCTGACTGGCCGAAGAGCGTTATCAAATACGCCCTTGAGAAAGTTTGCAGATGTCGACGATTCCTTGGATTTTCGGCAACAAGATCGAGAAAGCGATGAGGTTGACGTCTGCATTGTGGGTGGCGGTATTTCCCCCGTATATTCCTACGATCTCCTATATTGATCTCTGAAAAGGACCGGCCGGACTCAGCGCCGCTATTCGACTGAAACAGATCGCAAACGAAGCGGGAAACGAAGGGTTCCGGGTACTCTTACTAGAAAAAGCTGGGGAGTTGGGCGCCCATATTTTGTCTGGCAATGTCATTGAGCCGTCCGCTGTCGACGAGCTTCTTCCCGACTGGAACAACCCGGACAACCCCTCACGGTTCGAACATGCTACGCCGGCGACGAATGACAAGTTGCGCTTTCTTACGAAGAATAACTCGATACCCATACCAGCCCCGCCGCAGATGAACAACCATGGGAATTACATTCTCAGTCTCAATCAATTCAGCAAGTGGCTGGGAGAAAGAGCAGAGGAAATAGGGGTGGAGATATACCCAGGCTTCGCCGCAAGTGAGGTGCTATACAACGCCCAGGATGGATCGGTCAAAGGCGTGGCGACGAATGACGTGGGCATATCTAGGTCTGGCAAGCCCAAATCTTCGTTCGAGCGCGGAATGGAATTTCATGCGCGTGTCACTCTATTTGCTGAAGGATGTCACGGAAGTCTCACGAAGCAGGTGATCAAGAAGTTCGATCTCCGACGGGACAGTCAACCGCAGACCTACGGGCTCGGCCTCAAAGAGGTATGGGAAGTCAAGCCTGAGAACTTTAGGAAAGGTGAGGTTGTACATACCATGGGATACCCGCTACCTCCGTCTACATATGGTGGCGGGTGGCTCTATCACTTCGGTGACAATCTCGTTTCCCTTGGCCTCGTGGTCGGACTGGATTACCCCAATCCATGGCTCTCCCCTTATGGAGAATTCCAGAAAATGAAACACCACCCTCTCTACAAATCCGTGATACAAGGCGGTAAGTGCATATCCTACGGTGCAAGAGCCCTCAACGAAGGTGGCTTCCAGTCCATACCCAAATGTGCATTCCCCGGCGGCGCCCTCATCGGCGACACCGCCGGCTTCCTCAACGTCCCCAAGATCAAAGGCACCCACACAGCCATGAGAAGCGGCATGCTAGCCGCCCAGGCCGCCTACTCCGCCCTGACCGCCAACCCCGACAGCGCCACCGTCTTCCTCTACGACTACGAAGACGCCCTGCGCTCCAGCACCATCTGGCGCGAACTGAAGGAAGTCCGCAACATGCGCCCCTCCTTCCACTCCCCCCTCGGCCTCTACGGCGGCATCCTCTATTCCGGCCTCGAAGCCTACCTCTTCCGCGGCAAGACGCCCTGGACGCTCAACCACGCCGAGCCCGGTGACCACGCGGCGACGAAACTCGCGTCCGCGTGCGCCAAGATCGAATACCCGAAACCGGACAACGAGATCAGTTTCGACATCCTGACCAGCGTCAGCCGGACGGGCACGAACCATGAGGAGGACCAGCCCGTGCATTTGCAGGTTGCGGACTGGAAGACGCATGCGCGGGATCAGTGGCCTAAGTATCAGGGGGTGGAGAACCGGTTCTGTCCCGCGGGGGTGTATGAGTATGTGGAGGATGCGAAGGAGGAGTGTGGCGTTAGGTTTCAGATTAATGCGCAGAAGTATGTCTTTACCTCTTCCATTTCTTTATCCTTTTCTTACCTCTGTATAACCACTAATGCGAACGTTCGTACAGCTGCATCCATTGCAAAACCTGCGACATCAAAGCCCCGGCTCAGGATATCAACTGGCAGGTCAGTTTCCCCCCCCCCTTTCCCCAATCCCCAATACATACTCCTCCCTCCATCCTCTTCACACTCCCTTCAATCCACTCTAACAATTGTTAACCCTAACGGTTTGTGGAATAGACACCACAAGGTGGCGAAGGACCTAAGTATTTTATGACTTAGGGATTCTCTTTCTCCTTTTTGGGGGTTGGGGGGAGGGGGAAGGGTGGGTGGTTGAGGGGTTGATTCGGTTTGGTTTGGGCATAAGGGGTTGATTTGGTTTGGTTTGGGTATGAGTGGATGAGTGTTTGGTTGGGGATAGATGAGCGTTTGGTTGGGGATTGATGGATGGGCGGATGACGAAAGGATGGATGAGTGATAGCTATGGTATGAGCGAAGTGTGTCCATTGTAATTGTATATACTCCCCTAACCCCACCCTCACTCTTAGAAAATTGATATTCACTCATATCCATTCACCCATAGCCCTTCGCACATACACCCTACCCTACCCCACCCTACACACACCCTACGCCTTTCTTCCCCTATACCCAAACCACACACTACCATCTCCCTTTCTCCTTTCATTTTCTTTTCCCCTTTTCCACTGATCGTAGGCATAGTAGGCGTGGACGCGGATGTGAATATTAGTACAGTATTCTCCTAGTAAGGTAAGCTAAGCTAAGGTAAAGTAGAATACTTGTTACCTTATTGATGTTGTTGAGTCATGAAGTAAGGTATATACCTTATAGTATTGGTAATTAGGGGATTAGGAAATAGGGAATCAGGAAGTTGCGAGGACTAAGGTGTTGGTGTAGAGTATAGAGTTCGAATCTCAATTATGTGGAATACTGGGATTGGGATCGTTGAGGGATTGTTGAGGGATTGTTATGAAATTGGTAGTCGATTAATTGGCGATTCGTGTCATGGAATTTTTTTAATCATTTTCATCATTATTATTGGATTCTGAAGTTGAAGTTGAACTTATGGTCCTTATTGCACGACGGAAGATAGAATAGGGGAACCTATCCCATTCATTTATTTGTATATTTACTGGATAGGATAGAGTAAGGTAGGATACCGTCGGATATCGTAGGATATAAATGCCTACCGAGACTATATCGTTCCTATTAGGCCGTAGCCTCGCTTCGTTGCTGAAGGACTACCGTTGAGAGTATTGACTCTATGTTCTTGTTTTCTCTCGCTCTTAGTCGAAGAGATTTCGGAGATCGGAGTAGGTTTTGTTGCGGTGATGGTGGTGGTGGTATTTTTGAATTGGAGATTGGAGGTAAGGTGTATACTGCTGCTTACTCCATGAAGATATTTCGACAGTTTCCACAATCTGATGAGGACTGTATCTCCTCATCCTCTCTCCCCTCCCAACCCTCCCTTTCTTAACGTCTTGACAGTATCGCCCGCCACCCTCACTCCCCCCCCCCTCCACCTCCACCTCCATCCCCCCTCCCCAGCAGCCTCCCCTCAACATACCACACCCTCCCAAACTGACTCCTCTCCACCTTCTCAACCACCATTCCACTCTCCCTCACCACCTGCCCACATCACGATTAAACCAAAACCCATGCGGATCCGCATGCCGCGCCGCCGATAAATCCAATATCCAATTGATTCACCCATAGAATAATAGCTTCTCCCATGCGCCAGCAATAGTATCATTCCCTTCCTCAGATGCGCCAGCGCTCCTAGCCGCGCGCAGGCTCGGTCGTAGGACAGAGACCCATCGTTTACACCACTGTTGTGAAAGCCCCACCTTTATCAAAAGCTCCGTGACGGGGAGCGGCTCCTGCACAGAATAGAATATGTGTGGAAAGAAACATGTTCGTAATCCGGATGCAAGCCTCTCTATTCTATTTCATCCTCGCAATCTCCACCATCGGTCCGCTCTTATCGACCAAGGTTACATCATAGTATAAAACATTTCTACCCGTATTCTACCCACGCTCACTTCCAGCACGTCACAGTAGGCTTGCGATGCCAGACGGTGGTGGAGGCGGTTGATGCTGGAAAGACGTTCGATGAAGGAGACAGCTTGATCAGAATGCGGGGATGGTGGTGTCGTTGCGGGAGGAGACGTCGGCGTCATGGTTCGGGAGTGAGGGAGGGGGGGAGGTTAGGGTTCAGTAGAGGGAGACGGCGTAGACGTGCAGGCCGCTGGCGATGTAGATGCCTATCCGGCGGGGTTGGGAAGGATGAGGGGTGGCTGGGCTTGGGCTCGAGCGTAGAGGCAGGGATCTCAGCAGCGGATGCACGTGCTTGTGTTATTTATGTAGTTTTAGGGCTGAGCGACGGGGGCCAGAGTGGTGGGTTGAATGTGTATGGAGCGTTACCTATTTTACTATCTCCGTCGTGGAATACCAGGGTAGAAAATCCTGTGAGTGGAACAACCAATTGCCAATTGGAACGAACGACGTCCACCATCTGCAAACCGCACTTCACCCCATGTTCGGCTCACCAACATCCGACCAAGCCACACTCGGATTCAAGCATGCAGATATATCATATTGTATATGGCAGGCATCTCCTGTATGGAATACATTCCTGTACGAAATACAGGAATGGCCTGTGTTGGGGTCTTACATTTATTGCTGTTGCCTCACTTGAAAATTATGTCTTCTATTTCAAATCCATCACCTTGCATCTTGATTGCACCTCACTCAGCTGTCGAAATGATGCCCTCGAGATTGTAGTCCAGTCAAGCACAGATCTCTACCATAACGCATCCACGTCTCGCTTTCGCTAAATCTGACTCCCCAGGTTCGGGATCCCCAACCAGCACGCCAACACGAAACATACTCCGTCGCTATGCAGTCATCATCGTCAATCATTACCTCATTCCCGCTGTCACGGGTTCAACAACGAGCCAATGTCTAGCCTTTGCGCCCTGTCATTCGCAAAGGCCGCGGCTGGAATTTCTCCCTCCGGTCGCTCTCGGGACTCCAGCTCTTGCCAGCCTGCAACAAACTCCTCGGACATGTTAATATCCATGTTGGGTAGGATGTGGTTGACTGGCTGTCTGTACGTTGCCCTTGTACACGCATCCAGCAGCTCCTCCGTTCCTAGGTTCGCTGCCGACCCCATCATTCGCTCGATCTCATCCGGCACCGGGATGTTGTACTCCGCGAGTGACTGGCGGAACATTTTCTGTAGGGGACCGGCCAGGGGGTAACCCGATTTGGCATCCTCAAGGCTTGCGAGACAGAAACGAATAGTTTGGGACGTTGTTGGACCCGAGCTATCATAACAGACCAAGGCATCGCAAATCTGAACCAGACAGACGAGCTGAAGGGGTGAAAGGTAAAAGCTGGAGTAGAGCTCCCGGTACCGCTTCAGGAGCTGGAGACCTGCCCTTGCCTGGTGAAGGACGAAGCCGATCAAATTTCTGTGAGTATCCTTGGAATGCTCGATGTGTACGACGGGTTGGAGGAGTTGGACAATTGCAGTGTGATATTGTATACTGGTGTTTGTGTGAGTCTCATCTGGCCATGAAACCTGGGTGTGAATGAACTTACTGTAGGAAAAGAACATGAGGAAGTGGACTATCTCTACCATCCATCAGCTCAGGCGGCATCTCGTCCTTCCACGACAGAAACCGCTTGTAGACATTCAGCAAATGCATGGCCCCAACCCTGCCGCGACTACCACAGTAGACGATGAGAAGTTCGTGAACGATTCGAAAGAGTTTCGCGTGTTGAGAAGCGGTCATGACTGAAAAGCCTCTCCGCCCAGAGATGTCTATATCGCCAAGCTGTCTGTGCAATCGCCAAATTCCATCTGCGTAGTGAGGTATCTCTTCCGCGAATGGCTCCGCATCAGTCGAAACGGGGACCATAGGCTTTTGAAACGCAATTGCCGACCAAGCACTGAGACTGTCAACTAAAGACTCAAAGAGTTTTTCTTTCTCGGAGACTCACGTATGAAGCGTTAAGACTCCCCAAGCCGAGACTGACAGAGCTTCGGCAGATTGCTCCGCGATTTGCTTGTCTACCAATATCTCCGTTGCGAGCCTTAGGTGGGTTGCGCCTTTGATGCCTTGGCCAGACCCAAACTCGGCCAAGAACATCACTGCGTACGTCTGTACTGTGGTCATCTTCGCGTGCTCGGCACTCTTCAGGAGATCTCGTGTCTCGTTCAGAAATCGATCACCGAGAGAGGCAACGGCAGCTTTCATTTCGTCATCGTCGGTGTCGATCGTGTAGAGAAGGTGACAGGACATTGCGCAGATAGCGCTGACGAGGCTGTGTGCACAGTACACGTCCACGCAGTTCCTGAAACTGGTCATGAAATGTGTCTCGTCGAACAACATGTGTACGGGATGTATCCAGGTGAGATATAGAACGATGAGATGCTCAATCAGCGCTCCGTCTTTGGTGACGTTGGTCCAGAATCCCGGATCGCGATTCTCCTCTAAGCTTTTATGATATCTCTCGAAGGCGTCACTGATTTGATGCGCCGTAGTGGGGGATACGGGATGGGCAACTTCTTTGCCTCCCAAAGGTCGATCAAGCCAATTGGCGATGGATTGATGGGACTCCCCATGCTTCAGCCGGTTGATGATCTCATAGCTTTGTCCATCCTGTTTCAAGGAGTGCATGATCTCTTCGATCCAGCTGTTCTTCTCCCCCAGTGTGCCCTTCTCTTCCTCCAGATGGTCGTTCTTGCGCTGCAAGCGCTGTATCTCACGTATCATCTGCTCTTTCGCTGTTTTGGCATGTAGCTCGTACTGACATGAGTCTTGCATAGATCGATTATCGCAGCGTCTACATGCAGGTTTGGCGCCATCGCACTGTAATGGAATCAAGCATTAGTCCAGGAGCGGGGAGGGTGACGTTGAGGACTCACCTTGGCTCTCGCCTTCTTGCAATTGGTACAGGCATTTGGAGTGACTGAATCGGGCACTTTTCGCCGCCTTCCAATGCTACTACTTGAGGTTCCGGCTCGAGGTCGACTTGATGTCATTGATGAGCCAGATGGAGAATCCGTGGGAGACAGTTGCTGGACATCTTGCATCGAGAGCGTCGAAGAGTCGTCGGAACTCTTGGTATTGACAGTATCTGAGCGCTGTATCGAAGGCCCTCTTGGATCGTCCATGGTGATTCCTGGATTATGGTGGGTTGTTTTAGGACTTGATCCGTGCATGGGTTAAGAAGACGAGGTCGATTTTAGGTGGTGATGATGGTCAATTCATATGAAGAGGGAAGGATAAGAATGGGTGGGATTAGTTGCAAGATGGAGGTGGAAGAGTCCTCCAGACAATTGCCACAGTATGACCAGTATGGCTCAGAGGGTCTGTCACGCAGCCGCTCCGAGTCCAGTGGGTGCACACGACGGAGGCGAGCTCCTAAGGAGTAAGAATTCATTGGACAGGACTGCCGGAGGTGATTACCGCACCCACGCTCAGAAAACATGACGCTGTCTTTTACTCCTGTGGCATTTTGAGAGAGCAGATGCGAAGGGTCACCAAACCCTGGAGAGTTCCATGGAATAGCCGAGTGAGAGGTCGGAGGTATGTGTGGATCGCATTTAGGAATCAGCATGTTATCCAACATGGTATTCCGAATCTGCGGATCGCAGGACATATCTCCGAGCATCCATGGCTGGGGTGTCAACCGTTCCGACAGGACAAATGACGTTGATACGGCCGGCATAGAGGGGTACCAAGGAACCTTGATCGGTGCACTAGTCCGGTATGGAATTAGTACTCTCGTAGATAAAGTACCTTAATATGGCAGATCTGGGTGGACCCTTCCATCTGACGGAGCTGATCCAAGGGATTACTCCGAGAGTATGGTACTTTATCCGCCATCTCGGTATCGATCGTTCACCGGCTTACTTGTCCGACGACTTTGATACTGCCCGATATCTACTAGTACTAAAACTAATCTCACTAGGAAACTTCGAGACTAGGGTTTCCCCTCTTTCTGATGAAGCTCGGCCCGCTCGTGATTGTGGAGTGTCAACGTCTCGTTAAGTACCTATACAAATGTAAAGTAATGGTACTTAAGGTATACGGAGTACATGCTTCGGACTTTCCTCCGTTGAAATGACGGTGGAAGACTGAATACTCACTCACTCTCCCTCGATCATGTACTTCCCAATCTTCTCTGTCCTCTTCCACTTTCTCCCTTTAAATGAGCAGTCTCTTTACGCAATCACTGGCAAAGAGGGCATGAACGTGTGTTAGACGATCGCCGATACCTCCCTGCCTCTGCATATTGCAATCTCTCCGTTTGTCCAATCCTGCCAGTACATATGCCCAGGCCAAAGATTGAGAGCGGCTCCCCCCATTCTGCCGACAATGTCCACGCAGTCAGAGGGCGCGTTGTCAAAGCATGCCAGAGATGCAGACTGAAGAAATGCAAAGTAAGAATTCACACGTCTTCTGCTTTTCATCCTCACTTCTCCCTCCTCATTTCTAGTGCGATGGCTCCACTCCATGTACCCGTTGTACCGCCGACGACGCAATCTGCGCATACGGCAAGCACAAGAGATCCGACAAGACCATTTATCGCAAAGGGTCAGTCATGGCCTTGTCTATCGGCGACGTCGGTTGCTGAGTAGGAATCCAGCTACTTTCAAATGCTTGAGCGCCAACATACCCAGCTGTTAACCGGACTGCAAGAGCTTTACCGTCGCGCACAGAACGGCCAAGGCTGGGATGGTCCGCCCCTTGATCCCATCAACCGCGGGCGGCCCCTTGCCCACAAGATTCTGGATGCCCTCGGCGTGTTGTGCAAAGACGAGTGGGAGGATGACGACGGTCCGGACGGCATGTCATCGTGGCAGAGCTTCGAGCAGCAAAGTCACCGAGGATCCGACATCCTGCACGATCATTCTGACACCGTTTCGCCAGCCACCACGATGGCCATCTCGCCCCTCTCAGTCCCACCGCCTGCTTTCCCTCAGTCTACAATAAAGGCGAAGCGGCCGTCCAAGTATAAAGCCTCACGACCGCCAACCAGTCAACCTCTTTCGACGGCGCCATTGCCCGTTCTGGACCCTTACGCCGATAGCTATAAAAACCTCCTTGCGTCAGACCCTGGACACTACAGCTCGGGTCCGCAATTGCAAACACCGACCCCCATGGCACCATTTAACCTCGCCATCCTTGAAAACGACAACCTTTCCTATGACAGTATGGAATGGGACATGGGTACAGATGATATCTTTGACGTTTCCAATTACCAGGCCGCCCTACCTTTGCAAGCGATAGGCTAGCAATCGTAATCTCGCATCAGTTGAGCGATTCGCTAATATAAAACACAACACCTGAAGTAACAGCATCAAGAACGAATTGGCAGCATTGATCCTTAGGTATGGCTTCGAGATAAACTCTTACATATCAACAGCGATCCCAATAGTTCAAACCTAGTCCACCCCCATCAATACCGACACCGCCTCTCACACTCCCTCTCACTAGCCCTATCCTATCTACCTTGAGGTACACGAAGGATTCCCCATCCCATCCGCACTACCATCATCTCCAAAAATCATCATTAATAACCCGCAACTACGACTCCCCCCTCCCCTTTAATTTCAACCAAAATCTCCTCGATGCGCTGGTGAGCTATCATACCCACACCTACACATACACACACATATACACACATACATACATACATATATATACACACACACTCTCTCTCTCTCCCTCTCTCCCTCTCTCTCTGGGTATGGTATGGTAAGTATGCCAGCTCCCTTACCTTGAATATATACTCAGGTAAAGTAGGTAGGTTACTATTCTGCTCGCCGTTTAGAAAACCTCCGTTTTGGAATCGCGTAGAGAGCGTGAGTATAGGTGTAGGATCAGGTGTGGGAGGGATTAGGTGTGGGAGGCAGGGAGGGAGTGTGGGATTGAGTACAGTACGTACTTATGGAGGCAAAATGCAAGAATACCTACCATACTTTTCCGGAAAACTTGCACAAATACCCCACCCAAGTTGCGAAAATGCCACACTCACATGGATGGTGGAGTACCAAATGTCCCCTAATCCCTAAGGGGCATCAAGCGCCCAATGCATCACGGTCCCGTACACAGCAGCACATCAGCCTCCCGCACATCAACTCCCTATAAATCAGACACCCCCGCATCCCCACATACATGAGTCCCGGTACGTCTTGGCATCAAAGTATGACTTTCTAGGCAACCTTGAGTACTCTCCGCTGTGCGAGGGTGGTTATGTTTGCAATTTGGGTTGTGCTAGAGTGGCCAATGTGCCGTAGTTATAGGGGTACGGTACTTACATCTGCCAACCCATCCACCTAATCTGTTCTATGGGGGAAAGAGGAATACGGTAGTTTGTATATGACTACTGATCTCGGACCTGACATCGCTCGCCGCACTATGGCTGAGAGCTGAAGGTAGTCAACTACCGTCTTCACCCTCGCTCGAGAGAATCTACCTTGCCTTGAAGTAAAGTACGGACTTCTGGTTTGGTATGGAGTGTTGAGTGTGCGTGGGCGGAAGGAGGTTGTTTGTTGAAGGTTGGTACGGAGGTATGTAATCGGGGGAGGGGTGATGGGTGATGGGTGATGGGTGATGGGTGATGGGTGATGGGTGATGGGTGATGGGTGATGGGTGATAAGGTAGGTGGGTGGGTGGGTTTTGGTTCGTGTTTTTTGTTTTTGTTTAGGGGGATGGATGGGGGA